>Ga0302187_10000063_pt1 | contig 109425 bp, 99 predicted proteins | sample II_Bog_E1_3_FD_202120 | JGI IMG/M metagenome (GOLD analysis project Ga0302187, IMG submission 202120) | Peat permafrost microbial communities from Stordalen Mire near Abisko, Sweden - II_Bog_E1_3 | ecosystem: Environmental > Terrestrial > Soil > Wetlands > Peat | place: Sweden: Abisko...
CGCATCCGTAGCACGGCTGGCGATCAGCTTTTCCAAGGTATCCCGATCAGTCTCGGGCAACACAATTTTCATTGGCCTTCTCATGTGCCAATTATATAATATCTAAATATTTGTTTGAAGCACCACAGTAGTGCCCTGTGCGGATAGTTACTTAACAATCTCTTTTGCTCGATCAACCGCTTTTAGGATGGTTTCTGCGGACTTTGTCCATTTGAAGGGCTTTGCCAAGTGCTGATTGTGAACGCCAACAAAGCGCAGCAGCTCTTCTTTGAGGTCTTGAACGCTGCTGAATATGCCACGTTCAAGAGAACGCCGCTCGAGCTGTGAGAACCAGCCCTCCACGGCATTCATCCAAGAGGCGCTGGTTGGTGTAAAGTGCAGTTTGAAGCATGGGTGTTGCTCCAGCCATTCCTGCACTTCCGCCGTCTTATGCGTGCTGCTGTTGTCCAAAATCAAATGCAGATCGAGTTTTGCTGGGGTGCTGCGATCTATTTTGCGCAGGAACTTCATGAACTCAACGGCGCGATGCTGATCCGTTACGGCGGCTATCACCTTGCCCGAAGCCAGGTTCAGTGCAGCATAGAGACTGGCGGTACCGTGGCGCTTGTAATCATGCGTACGCCGCTCAATCTGGCCAGGGCGCAACGGCAAGCCCGGCTGAGTTCGATCCAAAGCCTGAATCTGAGTCTTCTCATCGACAGACAGTACCAGCGCATTGTCGGGCGGGTTCATGTACAGACCCACGATATCGACTACTTTCTCGGCAAAGTGAGGATCATTGCTAATTTTGAACGTTTTAATACGATGAGGCCGGAGATTGGCGCCGCTCCAGATTTGGCGAACCTGCCACGTTGAAAGGCCAATGTACTTCGCCATGAGTCGCACACTCCAATGCGTGCTTTCATGAGGCCGCTCCTCAACCGTCATACGCAGAACTTCCTGGACGACTTTGTCATTCATGACCGTGGGGCGGCCTGGGCGTGGCAAATCTTGCAGACCAGCAATGCCGTGCGTACTGTATCGGGCCTTCCAGTCGTGCACTGTAGTGCGAGAAGTCTGGTTGGCCTCTGCAACATCCGTGACCGAACGACCCTCGGCCAGCTGCAATATGATTTGGGCGCGGAAGGCTAACTTCTGTTGCGTGTTACCACCGCGCAACCAGCGCAATAACTCTTCGTTATCGGCGCTGGAAACAATGAGGTGAGAGGTTTTTTTGGGCATGTGGCATTATACCAAATGCCCATTAATTGTTAATCAATTATCCGCACAGGACACTAGTATGCGTTTCTATTGACAAAGCCTTTGAATATAGTCAAAAAAACAATCTTGAAGTCTAGCCAGACATTCCAATTTCGAATGTAGGCAAGATCAAACTGTACCCGTTTCTCCATTTTTTCCAATGTATCAGTCTCTCCACGCCAACCATTTACTTGCGCCCAGCCTGTAATCCCTGGCTTTACCTTATGGCGTTGCATATAGCCTTTAATCAGCTTGCGATACTCTTCGTTGTGCGCCACTGCATGGGGGCGGGGGCCAACAATTGACATGTGGCCCTGCAGCACATTGAAAAACTGGGGCAGTTCGTCCAGGGAGGTCTTGCGCAGGAAGCCGCCAACTGGCGTCAGGCGCGCATCATTGCGCTTGGCCTGTGTGACCACAGAGCCATTTTCAGTTGTGTTCATGGTTCGGAACTTCCAGACCTCAATGGGCTTGCCGTCGAGCCCGTAGCGATGCTGGCGGAAGATGATGGGGCCGCGTGATGTCAGGCTAATGGCAACCGCAATGGCCAGCATCGGCAGGGCGATGATGGTGAGAATGGCCAAGCTCCCCAAGATGTCAAAGCCCCGCTTTATGACACTATCTGCCAAGCTGAACGGAGTGTCATAGATGCTGATTGCTGGCAGTCCATCAATTGAGGTCTGGCGGGCATGCAGCAGATCGAACACGAAGATGTCGGGAATCAGGAATACCGAGCAAGCGCTGTCGGCCATATCATTGATCATGCGCCGCACCTGACATTCGGCGCTCAGGGGCAGGGTGATGTAGACATGGCGGAAATAGCCCTGACTCACATCCGTAATGACCTGTTCTATATTGCGAATGACCGGAAGGTCGCCTATCTCGGTAGCATCCGTGTTTTCATCATAAAAGGCCGTAACCTCGATGCCCATCCAAGGGTTTTCCTCAAATTTCCTCGCCAGCAGACGACCGAGCGGGCCGGCTCCGACAATGGCGGCCTGTCGGGAATTTAGTCCACGCCGACGCAGCAAGGCCAGGAATTTGCGTACAAAGACGCGCCATGCGCCAAGAATGACCAGACTGATGCCAAACCAGCCGAACAGGAAGATGCGATTGGCCAAGCCGTGAAAGCGGTAGACGATGCCGGTCGTCATGGTGATCAGGATAAAGCTGCCCAGCAGCGCCATCAGCATCTGGAACAGTTGCTCCCGCGTGGTAATGCTACGCTGCGAGGAATAGATGCCCGTCAGCGCAGAGCCCAGTTGAAAGTAAAAGACGCCCGAAAGAAAGAGCAGGGTGCTGAAAGTACCCCAGGGCTTGTCCAGCAGGAAGTGGGTAATACCCAAGCTGACACCCAGCAGGAAAACATCCATTGACCGGTTGAGAAAATCCAGCAGCTTCTGATGCGAGCTAAGAATGCCCTGATTGTTGTTCATGACAGAGATTTCCCAAGCATACTGCGTTCCTGGCTGACACTTTTTGTGACCTGATTGCCGATCAATCTGTCGAAGGCATCACACTATGGTAGCTGCCCTGAAAGCATTTGATACAGTCTAACTCTAATAACATGACAAAGAGGCGTATCTTGGCGACAGACGACGCGCGCCCGTCGGATCATACTGGTCCATTTGCGCCCATGCTTCTCGCGGCCGAAGGTTTGTACACTATCTGTTATCAGGCTGCCAAGCTCATCACAACGCCTGCTTACAAATTACTTGCAATAAATCTGCCGGCCCTTATCGGGTAGCTACATGTTTCAAAAAACTTGGGTACAATACCTCGTCATTTGTACCTTGTTTATAGTAGCTGGCACGGTTTTTATAACTGAATGGAGGTCGATGTGGCTCTGGATGTCGTCGTTTTACCGGTTGCGGGGCTGGGTACCCGCTTTCTTCCTGCCACCAAGGTGGTACCCAAGGAGATGCTGCCGGTTGTCGATAAGCCCTTGATTCAATACGCGGTAGAAGAAGCCGCCCGGGCGGGTATACGGCATGTGGTGCTGGTTACCAGCGGCAGTAAACGTGCCATTGAAGACCATTTTGATCGCCATGCGGAACTGGAGCAAATGCTGGAACAGCGGGGCAAAATCGCCATGCTGGCACAAGTGAGGGCGACCTTGCCGGCTGGCATGAGCGTGGTGGTCGTGCGCCAGCCACAAGCGCTGGGTTTGGGGCATGCCGTGCTCTGTGCTGCCCCGGTAGTGGGCAACCGCCCCTTTGCGGTGATGCTGCCAGATGATCTGATTGATGGCCCCGGCAGCGGTTGTCTCGCTGATATGGTTGAGCTCTACCGCCATACCGGCGCCTGTTCGCTGGCGGTTGAGCAGGTGGCCCGTGAGCAGACCGATCGCTATGGCATTGTCTCACTTGCCGGCGAGCGCATCACCGGCATGGTCGAAAAGCCCAAGCCGGAGCTTGCGCCCAGCACGCTTGCCGTGGTGGGGCGTTATATTCTGCCGGGTAGCATATTCAAAGCCCTGGAGGCCGTGCGGCCTGGGGCTGGTGGTGAAATCCAGTTAACCGATGGCATTGCCGCCTTGCTGGAGCAGGAGGAGTTCCGGGCGCATCGCTTCCGTGGTGTTCGCTATGACTGCGGCAGCAAGCTGGGGCATCTTCAGGCCAACGTGGCCTTTGCCCTCAAGGATCAGGAACTGGCTATTTCCTTGCGTGCCTGGTTGCACGTGCAGGCCGCGTCCTGATGAGCGAGCCTCTTTCCCGCACGCAACTGCCGGCCTGGCAGCAGTTGAATCTGCTGGCGCATTCAATGCAGAACCTGCATCTGCGCCAGCTCTGGACCGATCCCTTGCGTGCCGAGCGCTTCAGTTGCCGGGCAGGCCCCCTGTTGCTCGATTTTGGCAAGCAACGCATGACCGCCGAGGTGTTGGCTGGGCTGGTCAAGCTCGCGGACGACTGCAAGCTTGGCCAGGCCATTCGTGACCTGGTTGGTGGGGCTACGGTCAACAACACCGAGAGCCGCCCGGCGCTGCACACCGCCTTGCGTCTGCCCGTCGAGGCCAGTCTGAAGGTAGACGGTCAGGATGTGGTGCCCCTGATACACACCAGCCTCAACCACATGCGTGACATAGTGGGGCGTATCCACTCCAAGCAATGGCGTGGCTACTCTGGCAAGGCCATCAAGGACGTCATCAATATTGGCGTTGGCGGCTCTGATCTGGGGCCCTTCATGGCCTGCAAGGCGTTGGGTGAGTTTATTCCCGAGCAGGGCAGGCAGTTGAATGTCCATTTCGTCAGCTCCATCGACGGCACCCAGATCGCCGACCTGCTGGGGAATCTGCAGCCGGAAACCACGCTCTTCATTATATCTTCCAAGTCGTTTACCACGGTCGATACTCTTTCCAACGCGCGAACGGCCCTGCAGTGGCTGCTGGCTGACGTCGGTGGTGATGCCGAACTGGTCCTGCGCCATCATTTTATCGGCGTTTCCAGCCGGGCCGACCGCATGAGCGCCTGGGGTATTCCCGAGGCCAACCAGATCAATCTCTGGGAGTGGGTGGGTGGTCGTTTTTCGCTCTGGTCAGCCATCGGCCTGCCCATTGCCCTGACCCTGGGCATGGCCGGCTTTGAAGAAATGCTGGCGGGTGCCCACTTTATGGACCGGCACTTTCAGGAGGCCGAGCCTACCGCCAATCTGCCGGTACTGCTGGGCCTGATCGGCGTCTGGAATGCCACCTTCCTCGATATCCGCGCTCATGCGGTTCTGCCCTATGATGGCCGCCTGAAATTTTTCCCCTCCTATCTGTCGCAGCTTGAAATGGAAAGCAACGGCAAGTCAGTCAACCGGCTGGGCCACAGTTTTGACTATGCCACCTGTCCCGTACTCTGGGGCGAAGTGGGCCCCAATGCCCAGCATGCCTTCTATCAGTTGCTGCACCAGGGTACCCAGGCCGTGTCCTGCGACTTCATTGCTCCTGTGCAGCGCTACCATGAGCGCGAAGGGGAGGGCTCCACTGAGTTGCTGGTGCAACATCGTCTGGCCCTGGCCAACTGTCTGGCGCAGTCGCGGGTGTTGATGCTGGGTGACAGTTGTGTCGCCGACGGCGAGAATGCCCCCGGCTTCCGTCGCTACCGGGGTAATCAGCCTTCGTCCACCATTCTTCTGGACGAATTGACGCCCTATAGCCTGGGCGCCCTGGTAGCGCTCTATGAACACAAGGTCTATGTCATGTCGGTAATCTGGGACATCAACCCCTTCGACCAGTGGGGTGTGGAGCTGGGCAAACAGATTGCCGACACCACCTTCCAGGCCCTGTCCGACGGCCATTGTGAGGGCTTTGACGGCTCCACCAATCACCTGCTGGCGGCCATCGTGCGCGGCGGCGAGGAGCTGTCATGAAAGTCAGTATTTACGGCGACACCCACTATGCCTGGGTGACAGCAGCCAAGCTGGCCGAGACCGGCAATCATGTCGTGCTCTGTACCCAGGTGGGCGAGCAAATCCAGCCCTCCATGAAGGTGACGCGCGAGGCCATGCTGGCCGAACTGCTGGGCCAGCAACAGGCCAGCGGTCGCCTCCAGCTGACCTGTGGCAATACCGCCTATCTGCACGGTTCATTGCACCTGCTGGCGGCCGACGCCAGCCTGACGGCGGTCGAGGTAGCGGTTGACCGGATTCTTGAGGGGGCCGAGGGTGACACTTTTCTGGTCGTACTGAGCGCCCTGCCGGTAGGGGCCCTCAAAGAGTTGCAGGACTACGCCTTTGCACGCCTGCGCACCCTTGCCAAGCCCTATCGCGTATACGTGGCTGCCATGCCCCTGTTCATTCGTGAAGGTTCCGCCCTGGCCGACTTCAACCGGCCATCGCTGTTCGTGCTGGGTGCCGAGCATGAGGTCGTGGTCAAGCGTGTACTCGACCTTATGCGGCCCTTTGTGCGCAATGCGGCCCACATGATGGTCGTGCCCCTGGCCGCTGCCGAGCTCATCAAGTTCGGTATCAACGCCATGCTCGCCACCCGCATCAGCTTCATGAATGAAATGGCCGCCCTGTCGGAGCGTCTGGATGTCGATGTCGAGCTGGTCCGGCGAGGCTTGGCTGCCGACCCGCGTATCGGTTCCGACTACCTGTCGCCGGGCTGCGGCTTTGGCGGTCCCAGCTTTTCCGACGAACTCCTGAGCTTTGCCCGTTCGGTGAAGGAAACCCTCGACACCGCCGGTCTGGTCGATGCGGTCATCGCCATCAACGATTCCCAGCGCGAAATCCTGTTCCGCAAGATCTGGCGTTTCTTCAGGGGCAAGCTGCAGGGGCGCACAGTGGCCATCTGGGGCGCCGCCTTCAAGCCCGGCACGGCCAGTATTGAAAACTCGGTGGTACATCCCCTGCTTCATGCCCTGTGGGCCCAGGACTGCATTACCTGCGTGTACGATCCCCTGGCAGGGGAGGCGCTGCGCGAGCAATACCATGACCAGCCACTGCTGGAAATTGCCAGCAGCGCGGCAGATGCCGTGCGCGGTGCCGATGCCCTCGCCATCGTCACCGCCTGGGAGGAGTTCTGGAATCCTGATTTCAGCCAGCTGCGGCAGCTGCTGAAACGCCCTGTCGTTTTCGACGGCCGCAATATGTATGAGCCCAAGCAGATGCTTGAGCACGGCTTCCGTTATTTCGCCATTGGCCGTGGCGAAAGTATCTGATTACCCATCTTTTGAATGAGTCCCACCATGCCTGCAAGCACCCCATTGCCCGCCTTCAAGGCCTACGATATCCGTGGCCGTATTCCTGACCAACTGCACCCTGCCATGGTCTACTGCATAGGCCGCGCCTACGCCCGCATCATCCAGCCGCAGGGCGTGGTCGCCGTTGGCTACGATATCCGCCTGACCAGCCAGGATTTTGCCCAGGCCCTGATTGCCGGGCTTAACGCCGAAGGCGTCGTGACCCGCGATATAGGCTTGTGCGGCACAGAGCTGGTGTACTACGCTGCCGGCCAGACCGGCATGGGTGGTGGTATCATGGTCACCGCCAGCCACAATCCCAAGGACTACAACGGCCTCAAGATGGTCAAGGCCGAGGCGCGCCCCATCAGCGCCGACAATGGCCTCAAGGATATCGAAGTACTGACCCGCCAATTGCTGGCGGAGGGCGATATTCCTTCCGTATTTACCCCTGTGCCCAGCCTGCACAGCACGGCCTCCGTGCTCGCCGGCTATGTGGCCAAGGTACTGTCCTTTGTTGACGTGAGCGCGCTCAAGCCCCTGCATATCGTGGTCAACGCCGGCAATGGTGCTGCCGGCGCCATCTTCGACGCCATTGCCGAAACGCTCCCGCTCAAGGTCACCCGCATCCAGCACGAAGCCGACGGCAACTTCCCCAACGGCGTGCCCAACCCCATGCTGGAAGAGTGCCAGCGCATCACTGCCCAGGCCGTGCTGGAGCACAGCGCTGACCTCGGCATCGCCTGGGATGGCGACTTTGATCGTTGCTTCTTCTTTGACGAAAAGGGCCAGTTTATCGAGGGCTATTACCTCGTTGGCCTGCTTGCCGAGCAGCTGTTGCGGCGCAGCCCCGGTGCGGCGATCGTGCACGACCCGCGGCTGGTCTGGAACACCGTCGAGCGTGTGCTGGCCCAGGGTGGCAAGCCCGTCATCAGCAAATGCGGTCATTCCTTCATCAAGGAAAAAATGCGCGAAGTCGATGGCGTGTATGGCGGTGAGATGTCAGCCCACCATTATTTCCGTGACTTCTTTTATTGTGACAGCGGCATGATTCCCTGGCTGCTGCTGGTGGAGCTGCTATCCGAGTTGGACCAGCCCATGTCGGAAGTCGTCAACGCCTGTACCCTGGCCTACCCCTGCAGCGGTGAAATCAATTTCACTGTGTCGGATGCCAAGGCAGCGCTGGTACGCATCCGCGAACGTTTTGAGGGCGAGGCCAGTCTGCTGGAAACCCTGGACGGTCTCAGCATGGATTGTGGCGACTGGCGCTGCAATGTACGCAGCTCCAACACCGAGCCGGTGGTGCGCCTGAATGTGGAGGCGCGCGCTGATCGCGAATTGATGCTACGCCAGACCCAAGCGCTGTCGGCTCTGCTGGCCTGAGCCGGCGCGGGGTTCACGAGAGTGAATTCGTGAATCCCGGCAGCCGGGCAGGTGAGGAGGGGCCGTAACCTGATCCGTTATAATGGCGGGTTTGTAGCCATCAAGGAGTGAGTGTGCATGAACAACAAGAAATACCTGCTCAGCATCGACCAGGGTACCACCAGCACCCGCGCCATCCTCTTTGACCTGCACGGCAAGCCTGTGGCCAGCGCCCAGCAGGAGTTGGTCCAGCACTACCCGGCCGACGGCTGGGTGGAGCATGACGCCATGGAAATCTGGTGGGCCACTGAAAGTGTCTGCCGCGACGCCATGCACAAGGCACATACCAGCGCCGATGCCATCGCCGCCATCGGCATCACCAACCAGCGTGAAACCACCGTACTCTGGGACCGTCAGAGCGGTACCCCCATACACAAGGCCATCGTCTGGCAGGACCGGCGTACCGCCGAGCTGTGCAGCCGCCTCAAGTCCGAAGGGCTGGAGGAGTTTGTCGGCGCCAAAACCGGGCTGCTACTCGACCCCTATTTTTCCGCCACCAAGCTGGCCTGGCTGCTGGACAACGTGGAAGGTGCGCGTGCGCGCGCCGACAAGGGTGAACTGGCCTTTGGCACCATAGATTCCTGGTTGCTCTGGAAGCTCACTGGCGGCAAGGCACACGCCACTGACGCCAGCAATGCCTCGCGCACCCTGCTTTTCAATATCCATACGCAGGAGTGGGACGCTGAACTGTTGCAACTCTTCAATGTTCCTGCCTCCCTGCTGCCGGCGGTACTCGACTCCAGCGCTGATTTCGGTCACAGCGCGGCCGACTTCCTCGGCGTATCCATCCCTATTACCGGCATTGCCGGCGACCAGCAGGCGGCCCTGATCGGTCAGGCCTGCTTCCAGCCAGGCATGGTCAAGAGTACCTATGGCACCGGCTGCTTCCTCATGCTCAATACTGGTGCACAGGCCGTGCGCTCGCAGAACCGCCTGCTGACGACTGTGGCCTATCGCCTCAAGGGACGGGTAACCTACGCCGTTGAAGGCAGCATCTTCGTGGCCGGTGCCACGATTCAGTGGCTGCGTGATGGTCTCAAGTTCATCGGCAAGGCCTCCGAAACCGAGGCCATTGCCGAAGCCTGTGGTGACAGTCGAGGGGTTTATCTGGTGCCGGCCTTTACCGGCCTGGGAGCCCCGTATTGGGACCCGCAGGCCCGTGGCGCCATCTTCGGCCTGACCCGTGACACCGGTATTGGCGAAATCGTCACCGCTGGCCTGGAGTCGGTCTGTTTCCAGACCCGCGACCTGATGGAGGCCATGCGCAAGGATGGGGCGCAGTCAGTTACTACCCTGCGTATCGACGGTGGCATGGTAGTCAATAACTGGGTCTCGCAAAGCCTTGCCGACATATTGGGCGTGCCGGTGGACCGGCCTGAAATTACCGAAACAACAGCCCTCGGTGCCGCCTACCTCGCGGGCTTGCAGGTCGGTGTTTTTGACTCCCTGCAATCCATTGCCGAACTGTGGCATTGCGACCGCCGCTTTACCCCGCGCATGGCCGACAGCCGCCGTGAGCAGCTTTACACGGGCTGGCTCGATGCGGTCAGCCGGGTGGCGTCAAAGTAGTTGCCAATACACAACCCGCTTGAAGGACGAGGGGCGCGCTGGCACACTCGGCGACGCTTTGGCGCTGTTTTCAGGGCGCTACCAACAGGAGATAAGGCATGACCCAGACCATCCTGGTCACCGGGGGCGCTGGCTATATTGGCTCTCACACCGTGCTGGAGTTGCTCAACGCCGGCTACGAGGTCGTTGTTGTCGACAATCTGAGCAATGGCAAGCTTGAGTCGCTCAAGCGCGTGCAGGAAATCTCCGGCAGGCAACTGCGTTTTATCGAGGCCGACGTGCGCGAGCGTGATGCCCTGCGTGCCGTGTTGCACAGTTTCCCCATCAGCGCCGTCGTACATTTTGCCGGGTTAAAGGCGGTTGGTGAGTCGGTCGCCAAACCCATGATGTATTACGACAACAATGTAAGCGGCTCCCTGCATTTGTTCGAGGCCATGGAAGAGGCCGGTGTGCGCAATGTCGTGTTCAGCTCATCGGCCACCGTCTATGGCGATCCCGATTCTGTGCCGATCAGGGAGGATGCTCCCTTCCGCCCCGCCAATCCCTATGGCACCAGCAAGCTGATGGTGGAAAATATCCTGCGTGATATTCATGCCTCTGACAGCCGCTGGAATATCGCCCTGCTGCGTTATTTCAACCCGGTCGGTGCACATGAAAGCGGGCGTATTGGTGAAGACCCGCAGGGTATTCCCAACAATCTCATGCCCTATATTTCGCAGGTCGCCAGCGGCAAGCTGGAACGCCTGCGTGTGTTTGGCAATGACTATCCCACGCCCGACGGCACCGGCGTGCGTGACTATATCCACGTGGTTGATCTGGCCATCGGCCACGTCAAGGCCCTGGAAAAGCTCAGCCAGGGCGCGGGCCTGCTCACCGCCAATCTCGGAACCGGCAAGGGCACCTCGGTCATGGAAATGCTGGCCGCCTTTGAAAATGCCTGCGGCAAGAGCCTGCCCTACGAGTTTGCACCGCGTCGTGCGGGTGACGTACCAGCCTACTATGCCGACCCGGCCTTCGCGGAAAAAATGCTGGGCTGGAAAGCGGTACGTAATCAGGATGACATGTGTCGAGACAGCTGGCGCTGGCAGTCACAAAATCCGTATGGATACGAGTAGGCATGACGACTATGGTCATCTGACGCAAAAAAGCCGGGAATTCCCGGCTTTTTGTCAGTGTACTGCAGGGCAACTCAATGCTTCGGCCCAATTCCCACCAGCAAAAATTCCAGTAATGCCTTTTGTGCATGTAGCCGGTTCTCCGCCTCATCCCAGACCACCGCACGTGGGTCGTCGAGCATGTCTTCGGAAATTTCCTCGCCCCGGTGTGCCGGCAGGCAGTGCATGAACAGTGCGTCCGGGCTGGCGATATCCATCAGCTTGGGCGTGATCTGGTAATGCAGGAAGCGGCGCTTGCGCACACTCTGCTCGGACTCCTGGCCCATGCTGGTCCACACATCCGTGGCGATCAAGTGCGCATCCTTTGCTGCTTCTTCAGCCGTTTTTACCAGCTTGGCGTGGGCTTTGAACTGCTTGAGCAGGGCAGGGTCCGGCTCGAAACCGTAGGGGCAGGCGATTTTCAGGTGAAAGTCAAAAATCTGCGCCGCATGAATATACGAGTTGCACATATTGTTACCGTCACCAATCCAGGCCATGGTCTTGCCCTTCAGGCTGCCGCGCTTTTCCACAAAGGTTTGCAAGTCGGCCAGCAACTGGCAGGGGTGGTGTTCGTCGGTCAGGGCATTGATGACCGGCACCCGCGAGTGTGCCGCAAAGCGTTCGATAATGCTGTGCTCAAAGGTGCGGATCATGACCACATCGACCATGCGCGAAATAACGCGGGCCGAATCTTCAATGGGCTCGCCACGGCCCAGTTGCGTATCGCGCGGCGACAGGAAGATGGCGGAGCCGCCGAATTGCGCCATGCCTGCCTCAAAGGACACGCGGGTACGGGTCGATGATTTTTCAAAAATCATCGCCAGCACCTTGTTTTTCAGCGGCTCGTAAATCACGCCATTGTAGTGCATTTTTTTCAGCACAATGGCGCGGTCGAGCACGGTCTGTAATTCCTGCTGGGTAAAATCGAGCAGGGTTAAAAAATGCCTGACCGTCATGCTTCTTCCCCAGCCAGGAAGTCGCGCACCACGGCAGACAGCGTGGTAACCAGGTGGCGGCTTTCCTCACTGTTGATGATGAGCGGCGGCAACAGGCGAATCCGGTTTTCTGCACTTACGGCGATCAGCACGCCAGCTTCACGCGCCTTCGCGACCAACTCAGTGCAGGGCCGGGGCAGGATCACACCTATCATCAGGCCACAGTGCTCCACCGTAACGCCAAGGTCGCCCAGGCTCTCGCGGAAACCGGCGGCAAGCAGATCGCCTTGTTCGCGTGCATTGTCGATGGGGCCGTTCAATAGCTCGTGCACCGTGGTCAGCGCCGCGCGGCAGGCGAGGGGAGTGCCGCCAAAGGTAGAGCCATGGTTGCCTGGCCCAAACAGGCCAACCGCTTTGGCATGCACCAGACAGGCGCCAATGGGGAAACCATTGCCCAGACCCTTCGCGGTGGTCACCACATCCGGCGTGATAGCCGTGTGCTGGTAGGCAAAATACTCCCCGGTGCGACCATTGCCAGTCTGGATTTCGTCCAGCATCAGCAGCCAGTCCTGGCGGTCGCAAATGGCGCGCAGCTGCTCCAGGTACTTGAAGCCCTCACGTGGCAGGCGCACACCACTCTCGCCCTGAATAGGCTCGACCAGAATGGCAACGATATTGGGGTTTTCCGCCGCCGCCTTTTCGATGGCAGCAATATCATCAAATGGTACCCGGATAAAGCCGCTCACCAGCGGTTCAAAACCGGCCTGAATCTTGGCATTGCCGGTGGCCGACAGGGTGGCCAGGGTGCGCCCGTGGAAGGAGTTCTCCATGACCAGAATGGCCGGCTCGGCAATCTGCTTGCGGTGGCCAAACATGCGCGCCAGCTTGATGGCCGCCTCGTTGGCCTCAGCCCCCGAGTTGCCAAAGAAGCACAACTCCATGCCGGCCACTTCGCACAGCACGCGGGCCAGCGCCTCCTGCAGCGGAATCTGGTACAGATTGGAGGTGTGTACCAGCGTGGCTGCCTGCTCGGCAATGGCCAGCGCCACCTTCGGGTGGGCATGGCCCAGGCCGCAAACTGCTATGCCGGAGAGGGCATCCAGGTAGCGCTTGCCTTCGCCATCATAGAGCCAGACCCCCTGGCCACGAACAAAGCTGACGGGCTGCCGCGCGTAGGTGGGCATGAGCGCACTGGTCGTCATAGGTGTAACCTGCTGAGAAGTAATACAAAAATCAATCGAGCATCTTAACGGTTATTGTGTGTTCCGGCAATTTCCCCGTGGTCACTAATGGTCGCCAATACCCGAGTAAATTGGTAGAATATCAGTATGTATAACCAGTAAGGTGGTCCCGTCCATGGATATCGAAGCCCTCATTCGCCAGCAAATCGCTGAAAACCCTGTTCTTCTCTACATGAAGGGCACCCCGCAATTCCCGCAGTGCGGCTTTTCCGCCCGTGTGGTCGATGCCATGACACAGGTTGGCGCACCCTTCGCCTACGTCAACATCCTCGAAAACCCTGAAATCCGCTCCACTTTGCCGCGTATTGCCAACTGGCCGACCTTCCCCCAACTCTGGGTCAAGGGTGAGCTGATCGGCGGCTGCGACATCGTCATGGAAATGGTACAGAAGAACGAACTGGCTCCGCTGGTGCGTGAAGCGACTGCTGTCGCCAGCTGAGTCTGTACCGCGACCTTGTGACCGGCGCAGTTTCTGCGCCGGTCAACCCTGAATGAGATCACGAACCCCTCGGTGTGCCTGCCAGCCTGACGCCAGCCATGGAGCTATGCGCCAGCAAGCAATCTCAAACCCCTGCAAAACCGCCTTCCAAATTTCTGATATTTCCTTCAACACCCCTCCAACACTACCCAACGGTATATACAGGTAACAATCCCGCCACGGAGCGGCGTGTCGGGCGTGCTAACCTCACTTGTCTTCTTTGCTGGCTATTTATTGCCGCGTCACGGCGATAGGGAGCCCGTTTTTGGGCCGGTGGCGGAAGCTGCCGACCTTGACGTAATGGACGACAAGGAGAGGATCATGAAGCAGCTTTCCGGTATAGATGCCGCATTTCTCAACCTGGAAATGCAGCGCACCCCAATGCATATCGGCGGTGTGTACATCTTTGAAGGGGAAACTCCCGACGGCATTTTTGATTTCGAGCGCTTCCGCGAGCATATGCGTAACCGTCTGGCGGTATCGCCCGTGTTCCGGCGCCGACTTCTTGAAGTGCCGCTGAACCTCGACCACCCCTATTGGGTGGAAGACGCCGATTTTGACGTGGACCTGCACCTGCAACATATTGGCCTGCCGCGTCCCGGCAACATGCACGAGTTGATGACGCTGGCGGCGCAGTTGTTTGCGCGTCCGCTGGACCGTTCCCGCCCGCTTTGGGAGATTACCTTTGTGGAGGGTCTACGCTCTGGCGAAGGCCTGCCGGCCGGGGCGGTCGCGCTCATTGCCAAGGTGCACCATGCGGCGGTGGATGGTATCAGCGGTGAGGAGATCATGGCGGCCCTGCTTGACCTGAGCCCGGTGCCCCGCCAGCTGGCCACGGAGTCATCCTGGCTACCCGATGGCATACCCAACCCCGTGCAATTGCTGCTGCACGGTGTCAAGACCACACTGCGCAGCCCGCCGCGCGGAGTGGCCCTGCTGCGCACCCTGGGGAACACCCTGGGCAAGTCCATCCGTGAGCGCCTGCTCAGCAACGCTGCACTGCCGCCAGCGTTGTTTTCGGCGCCTTATACCATTACCAATGGCGCTGTCAGCACCCGCCGTGTGTTTGGCGGTGCGCAGTTGCCACTGGCGCGCATCAACAATATCCGCAATGCGCTGCCCGGCACCACCATGAACGACGTGGTGCTGACGCTCTGCTCGGGTGCGCTGCGCCGCTACCTGCACGAGCGCGAGATTCTGCCGGACGAATCGCTGGTGGCCATGGCCCCCATCTCGGTACGCAAGCGCCACGAGCAGGCGGCGGGCGGCAACCGTATCTTTGCCATGCTGGTGTCGCTGGCCACGCAGGAGCCCAATGCCCTGCATCGCCTGGAGATGGTGCGCAACAGCGTGCGTGCCTCCCTGCAGTATAAAAAGGCCGTGGAGGCCGCCCGCCTGGCCGAAGATCTACCGGCCGCCGCCGCCAGCCTGGCCACGCGCTGGTATATCCGCAACCAGATTTCACAGAAGCACCGGCCCTGGTTCAATGTCATCATCACCAATATTCCCGGCCCCAGCCGGTCGCTCTATATGGCCGGTGCAAAGCTGCTGTCGCAGTGCGGTTCCGGGCCCATCATTGATGGCGTCGGCTTGATCATCGTCATCACCAGCTATGCCGGTACGGTTGGCCTGGGCCTGACCTCCTGCAAGGAGATATTCCCGGATATCGACCTGCTGGCCAAGCACCTGCATGCGGCGCTCGATGAACTGGAGCAGGCGGTTGTGGCGGCGCACAAGCCGGCAGGGGTGACATCTATAGACAAGGGTAAACTGCTGGAGACCAGCAAGCTGGCAGCGGGCAGTGGGGCCGTGCAGGTTTAAGCGACGGGATGATGCAAGACCGGCGTTGTCATTGATAGTACCGGCCTGGGTCGACACGCAGCACGCCGGTTTCCTACCGTAGCCCGTCCGCCAGCCGGAAGCTGAAACTTGCCGGCGACACCAGCAAATCGGCCTTTTGTATCACTACAGGTACCGCCGCTGGCGAGCCTTGCAACTGTAGCGCAAAGCTTGCCTGTACGGGGGCGCTGACGCTGTTGTCCAGGCGCAGGTGGGTGTGCAGCACCGTATTGATCGGGGCGGAAATGGTTTGGTTCAGGCTGATTTGCAAGGGGCCCCGGTAGGAAAAGCGCAGGGGTGTGTCCACCGGTACGGTCAGGTCCACGGGCAGCATCAGGCTGACCGGTATGCGCGCCTTGAGGGCAAAGTGGGGCAGGAACCAGTGCTGGCCAGTGACGAGGTTGGTATTGCCCTGGATATCCACATAGGTTTTTACCGGCACTTGCCCGTGGTAGTGCAGCGTCAGGTGCAAGGGCAGGGTAGTGTCAAAGGCGGCGGTGGTGCGGTAACTGCCCTGCAAGGGTATGGCCAGGGTCTGTTGCAGGGGCACCTCGGCGGTAACGGGGCCTTCGAGCTTGATGTTCATCGGGCGGTTTACACGCGTGCTGGCGCCAAAATTGGCGGGCAGACGCAGCAGGGCTGCCTGCTCGGTCAGGGGCAGGCCGATGACAAGGTGCGCGTAGAGCATCAGGCCCAGCCAGCCACCCGCCAGCAACATCAGGCTGGCGCCAGCGGCCGCGAGCAGAAGCTGCTTTATGCTCATGGTTGCGCGCCCGCCGCCGGGGTGCTGTCCAGCCCCAGCGAGAGGGTATGCAGCGGCAGCTTGAGGTCGGCGTGGGTGAGCACGGCATCGAGCGGGCCGGCGATGGTTACGCTGGCCTGGATGGCCGATTGCACCGGCACGTGCAACTGGCCGCTGAGCGCAATGGTGGTGCTGACATTGGTTTTCACCGGCACGTGCAGGCTCTGGTTCAGCCGGGCGTCGATGGGGGCGCTGAAGCGCAGGCGCACGCTCTGGTCCACCGGCACATCAAGGCTCACCGGCACCTGCGCCATCACCGGAATATCGCCTTTAACAGGCAGCCGGATGGTGTGCCCGAGCACGACCACATCCACCTTCGAGTCTACGTGAATCACCTGATCGACGGGGATGCTCTGGTGGATGGGCACTGTCATCTTGATCGGCACATCGTGATCAAAGTCGGCCACCACATGCAGGGTGTCGCTGATGGGTACGGTAATGCTCTGGTCGATGGGTACGGTGGTGGCCAGCTTGCCGTGCAGCAGCACATCCAGCCCCTGCGGCACCTCGGCTTGTACCTGCACCGGCTTGGGCAGGCGGATGGTGACCGCTTGATCCTGCAATAGCAGGTGTGCATCCATATGGTTGAACAACCACCAGCCGATGAGCGCGCCGCCGGCCATGGCGCCCAGCAAGATCAGGCCGGCACTGGCGGCCAGCATTCCTCTGGAAATCAAATTGCCTCTCCCTGCTGGCGCCAGGGTCTTGAGTGCCCGTGCTGCCGTGTGTCATACCATACGCCAGTGAGGCCATGGCGCAAAAGCCCTACAGTATCGCTCCCACCGTAGCCGCTGCCGGCGCGCGTTGCAGGCCCAGCACAAAACTCACGCCGCCTGCCACGTTTTGCACGCTGATGGTGCCGCCCATTTTCGCCATATAGGTCTTGGCGACAAACAGGCCCTGGCCGCGATTGCCGTTGGCGCCGGCGTCCTGCTGGTCAGACACGCCGTATTCAAAAATGCGCTCAATCAGGTTGTCGGGAATATGCGGCCCGAGATTGTTAATGCTGACGGAAGCGGTGGTTTCGGTGGCGCTGAGCGCAATGCCGATGGCAGAGCCCGGCACGCGGTAGCGATCGGCATTGCGCAGCACGTGGGTCACCACATCTTCCAGCGAATATTCATCGGCGCGCACCAGCACGGGGCCAGTGTCGCCCTGAAATTCAACGCTGTCTATGCCCACACAGGAGGCATTGCTGCCGACGTGGCGCAGGAACTCTTCGACATCCACTGCGCGTATTTGCAGGGTGCTGGCCTGAAAGGCTTCGCTGGGCGAGGCATTGCCATAAAGAATTCGCACGGCCTGCTGCATACGGTTGATATAGCGGCTGCTTTCGTCGTCGCTGCTGCCATGCAGTGCCATCAACGATTGCAGGGGCGACATGATTTCATGGCCCACGGCGTGCCACATGTCCTTTTCCTGTTCGGCGCGAATGCGCTCACGCTCCACATCCTCTTTGACGCGTTGCAGCAGGTCTGCCAGGCAGCGTGCCAGTACACCCAGTTCGTCGGGGCCGCGCAGGTCATTCAAATCCAGCTCTTCAAAACGGCCGCTGCTCTTGACCGACTGTGACACTGAGGCGGCGCGTCGGGTCAGCTCCGTAATGCGGCGGATAATGCCGACCTCGATAATAAACCAGGTCAGCAGCAGGCCCAGCAGCATGACGCCCACAAACCAGGAAACACGGGTGGCTACGGCGCTCAGGCTCTGGTTGACGCTGCCCACATCGCCCACCAGGATCAGCTCATAGTTGCCGAGCGGGGTGGCGATGATTTCGTGATTTTCGAGCGGCTTGTCGTAGCCCTCCACCGGCAGGTGACGAATGATGATATTAAGCCAGTGCGAATAATCATGCGGGTGCTCGCCACTGCCCACGGTCACGATGTCGCCAGCCGGTGCGGGCACAAACTTGCGGATATGCAGGGTTTCGCCGGGCAGCAGCAGGGGCGCCAGATCGGTCAGGGCAAAGGGGGGCAGGGCGTCACCGCTGTCGCTGTCGATGAGGGCGGTATCGCCGCCCGGTGGCATCACGCGCACATGCACCTGGATATGTTCGAGGTCAGCGGGTGGCCACTGTGGGTCGTCGGGCTGGAACAGGTCGTCGCGCAGAAGGCCAACCGGCAGGCGCACGGAAAAGAAGGCACGCTTCAGGCATGTTTGCGGATTGCCAGCTGCGGCCATACATTCCGGACTTTGCCATATCCAGCCCCGGAAATCCTTTACCGGGCGGCGCGGCGCTGAAAAATCGCCGGTATCGACAAAGCCGGTCAGGCGGCCATGCATGCCGTTGATGGCCGTACCCATGGCTTCAAAGGGCGCAATCCAGCGGTAGGTCTGGCCGCGTAAATTCACGCTCACCAGCACATGGTGGGCGCTGAGAATTGCGTCGGTGCCGTGCGCGTGTGCGATCAGGCTGCTGCTGGCAAAACTGCCGGCCACGTAAATAAATCCGCCCGCCCAGGGATTATTGCCCACCGCCACGCACACGGTGCCGGCCTTGTATTGCACCTGGCAGCCCGACATTTCCACGGCCTGCTGCACCTTGTCGCGGTCATCAAAATCAATGGCAGAAAACGGCAGCAGCAAGGGGTGGAGCGGCGTGACCGGAATACCGGGCGTGGGCGGGTTGAGCAGGGCCAACTGGCCGGCGGGGTGGTGCAGTTTTGCGGCAATTTCTGCTGCCGTTTTTTGAAAGCTGTGCTGATAATTGCGGTAGCTTAATTCTTTTTCTTCCCAAAGCACATAAAGCGCCATGGCCACCGTGGCCAGCGCCAGCAGCGTAAAGGCCCCGCGAAAAACGAGGCGCAGCTGATACGGTGCCAGCCAGGCCAGCATCAGCCCTCCTGCCCGCTGTCCACCCAGCGGAAACCACGCATGGGAATATTCTCGATGCCGTCAAATTCCGGGTCTATCTCGCGAAAAGCATCGCGGATGGTGCTGACATGCTTGCGGATATTGTCGCGGTTGCGCCCGCTTTTCACCACCTGGAACAGTTCGTCGTAAGACACCACCTTGCCGCGCTGTTGGTAGAGCGTGGCCAGTATGCGCTGTGCGGTGAGCGGCAGGTTGACGCGCTGCGAACGCCAGATAGGCGTGTTCTGGCGCAGGGGGTCGAGCGAAAGCTCCTGCCCGGCGGGGGCGGGTATTTCCTTGCTGGCGGGTTTGTCGCGGGCGGCGCGCAGGATTTCGAGGAAAGTGTCGATGAAATCGCTTTCTTCAAAGGTGGTTTTTTGCAGGTAGTCCCAGGCATCCAGCGCCTTCATGATGCTGCGGTAAATGGTGGCGGGCATGGCCGACACCACCAGCACCGGAGTGCCGTGGCGCTTGTTGATGGCGTTGATGATGGCCACGCCAGCATGGCGCTCGCGGCCCAGTTCGATATCGAGCACCACAAGGTCGTATACCTCGCGGGCGATGGCGGCCTCGGCATCGTCGCGGGTAAACCACTGGTCCACCCGTATGCCCGGCTTTGCGGCCTCGATCCAGCCGCGCAACTGCTTGCTGGTGGGCAGGTCATCTTCGATTACGGCAACCTTCAACATGCGGGTGTGTCCACAATGATCCGAGCCATCATTATTCCACGGATTCGGGTGCAGCGGATGTGAGTGTTTCTTCCGTCGGCCTACCGCCCGCTCCGCGCCAGGAAGGGATGGTAGCTGGTGCTACGAAAGAGCCCCGGCCGCTGCTTTGAACCTTCCACCGCTGCTGCCACATGCTGTGTGCGTCGGGCAATGGTGCCCGATAAAAGAGGGGAGCAGAAGATCATGGCAGAACGGTTAAAGGCTCTGGCACAGGCCATTCGCGATGTGCTGGGCAAGGCAGGCGGCAACAGGCAGCCCCTCATTGTCCTTGGGCTGGTGGGTGTTCTGGGCTATCTGCTGGCGGAGCACCCGCCCGTCAAGAGCGTGGCCACCGGCGAGGTGGGGGTGCGGACCAACAAGCTGAATGGCAGCCGTGAGGAGTTTGGCGAAGGCAGCGTACTGATGCTGCCGGGCCTGTACGACATGCGCCTGTTTTCCCTGCGTGACCAGGTGTATCACCCCACTGACAGTATCAAGGCTGATGGCCCCGCGCCTTTCCAGTCGGTCGAGGGTTTGTCACTGGGTGTGGACATGAGCATTCGCTATGCCCTGGACCCGGCCCAGATTCTCGGCAAGGCCGGCAAGCTGCCTGCCGATGTGGACACCGATGTGGTCGAGCCGGAAGTGCAGGGCGTGGCCTACCGTGTGCTGGCGCGTTATACCGTGCGCGAGATTTTTTCCACCAAGCGCGCCGAAATCCAGCAGGTGATAGAAACCGAGCTGCGCAACCATCTTGCCGACGACGGTATCAAGCTACGCAGTGTGCAGATTGGTGATGTCGATCTGCCGGCGGACTACCGCACTGGCATGCAGGCCATGCTGACGCAGGAGCTGGAAACGGAAAAAATGAAGTATACCCTTGAACTCAAGGAGAAAGAGGTAAAGCAGCGCGAGCTGGAAGGTGATGCCGACAAGGTGCAGCGCGAAAAGGCCGCCGAAGCAGCGGGAGAAGAGCAGATCATCGCTGCCAAGGCGCAGGAAGAAGCCATGCAACACGTGCTGCCCTTCAAGCAGAAGCAGATCGAGCAGCGTCAGCTGGAGGCGGAGGCCGACAAGGTCAGCCGTATCAAGGGCGCCGAAGCCAATGCCCAGGCCCGCGTGATCGAGGCAACCGGCGAGGCAGACTCGCGCCACAAGCTGGCCGATGCCGAGGTTTATCGTCTGGAGCAGGTGGGCAAGGTCACCAGTGAGCAGATGGCGCGCGACGGCGAGTTGATCAGCAAGCACCCGCTGCTGATACAGAAGGCCCTGGCCGACAAGCTCTCCGACAAAATATCGGTCATTATCGCGCCGCCCGGCGTGGCGGGCAGCTTTATCGGTGCCGGGCTGGTGGGCAACCCCGGCAGCACGGCGGCACTTAATGCTACCGCCAGCAATGACAGCGCCAACCAGGAGCAGCCGTAATGTTGACCGCCGCGCTGGCTGCCATTGCCATCGTCACCCAGGACCAGACGGCCTTGCGCGCTGCCCCGCGCGACTCCGCGCCACAGCAGACCGTGCTCTGGCAGGGCGACACCCTTGAGGTGCGGGGCCAGCAGTTTGGTTTTTTACAGGTCTACGATCACCGCCGCGAGCGTGGCGGCTATGTGCGCGCCAGCCAGGTACGTACCAGCAATCTGCAAGCCGCCGACGCGCCGGGCCTCTTGGCCGTGGTGCACTTTCTTACTGACACGCCGGGCCAGGAGGCGCTCGGCATGGCCTATGCCGCCGCCTATATCAAGGCGGCCCCGGCCGAGGCCATCGGCGCCGATGTGTTTGACGCCCTTGGCACCATGGCCGACCGCCTGGGCAGGCGTGCTTCGCAGCGGCAAGCCCGGCCTGACGATGCCGCCACCGCTGCCCACCTCGATGTGGCCGCGAGTCTGGGCGTCACCATGGTCAGCGTGGAGCAGGATGGCCGTATGCAGCTCTGCTATGACGGCGAAGCCTTTCGCCGTGTCCTGGCCTTGCCTGCCAGTGCCGAGCAGCAGGCGCATGCCGCGCTGGCCCTGACCCGGCCCGAGTGCAGCGACCCCAACCTGCGCCCGGTGGAGCGCTTTAACCTCGATACCTGGCGCGCCCGCGTGCTCGACCTCGTGGATACCGGCAATCTGCCGGACTACGAGAAAAACCGTATCCGCCTGCGCCAGGCCGGCGTCTGGGCCAGCCTGGCCTATGAGCACACCCGCCGGGGCGAGCCCGCGCAGGAGTCTGCCGAACGCGCCATCAACGCACTGGCCGGCGTGAACAAGGTGCAGCTGGCCGAGGAAGACAACACTGCCTATAACGAGGCCGCCATCCGCGTTGGCGCTTCGCGCTGGGCCGCTGCCCCCATCCCGGCGGCCAGCCATGGCTTGACCATCAGTCTAAGTCCCGGCCAGCCCGGAGAAACCTGCGTGGCCCTAATGGACACGCGCAAGGCCGTGGGTAAGCAGCCCGCCATGCCGTTGGTGCAGCGCTGTACTTATGGTCTGGTATGGACGGGCTCCACCAGCGTCAATGCCATGGGCACGGCACTTGCCTTGGCCGTTCAGCCTTTGGAAGGCTGGCGTGAACTGTGGATGTTCCACCAGACAGCGCTGGGCTGGAGTGCCGACGTATTGCCACCTTCGCAGGACAACCCCGATCTGGGTTACCTGGAGTTTGCCGGCTGGGTGCCGGGCGGCAAGCAATTGTTGGCGGTTAGCGAAGTAAAAACAGCGGGGCATTACCAGCGCAAATTCCAGGTGATAAAGCTGGACACGCTGGCGGTGCAGAAACAGGCAGACAGGCCGGAAAGTTTGAGTGCGTTTAATCGCTGGCAGGACCCGCTGTGGAAACAGCAAACGGTCAGCGTGCGCTGACCGTTTGCTGATGTTGGTCGCAGGACGGGTGGAGCGAATTCGCTCCACCCGTCCTGCGATTGTGGTAATTGCTTAGCTATTTCCCACCTTCAGCCCCGACGTATCAACCGTCTTCACGCCTGTGACCTGGCTGGCGATCAGGGTCGCCTTGTCGGCAGCGTCCTGGGTGTCCACCGTGCCGCTCAGGCTTACCACATGGTGGCTGGTGCTGACGCTGATCTTGAAGCCCTTGGTGATGCTATCAGCCAGCAGCTCGGATTTGACCTTCGTGGTAATCCAGCTGTCGGAAACGACGCGCTCGGTTTTGTGCACGGCGGTCTTGGTGTCGGAGCTTATCTTGCTGCCAAGTGACGGCGTCATGATCTGGTCGTCCACATTCTTTACGCCGTCCACATGTTTTGCCAGATCCTCAGCCGCCGACTTGCTGTCGGAACTTTGTGCCGTGCCGGTCAGCGTCACCACCCCGTTGGCAGTGCTCACGCTGATATCGGCCTGCTTCAGCCGTGAGTCGTCCAGCAGGGTGGCTTTGACTTTCGCCGTGATGGTGGTGTCGTCGATGGCAGCCCCGACGCTCGCGCTGGTGGTGGACTGGTCGCCTGTGGTGTCAGCAGCTATCGCGTGGCCCACGCCCAGCAGCAAGGCAAGGGCGGCAGCAACAGGAGCAATTTTTTTATGGTTCATGATGATTTCCTCATATCCGTGAATGAAAGCGCCGCAGCAGCGCTGATTCAACTCGACCATCCTGCGTACTGAGGCCGCTCATGGCTGTTGCAAGACTGTATGCGGGGTAGGTGTCATGCCGCGCTTGTGTTAACCGTTTGGGATAAATGGCGGGAATATGTTGCGGCTGTGATGTTTTTGTGGGGTTTACTGATGTGCTTACACAGGAGGCAAGCGCAGGGTGCACAGCTTATTGTGTTCAGCTTACGCAGGGCGGAACCCTGAAGGGTTTCCGTCGCATAACAGTTGGGGTAGTGTCTACAAAATCTATTCAAAGACTGTATATTCTGCTTCTTTCCGCATGGTGATTGTTTTCAGCGCCAAGTCTTTTGCCTCCACCATCATTCGGCGGAAACCCTTCGGGGTTCCGCCCTACATGCTGATGTGCTTACACAGGAGGCAAGCGCAGGGTGCACAGCTTATTGTGTTCAGCTTACGCAGGGCGGAACCCTGAAGGGTTTCCGTCGCATAGCAGTTGGGGTAGTGTCTACAAAATCTATTCAAAGACTGTATATTCTGCTTCTTTCCGCATGGTGATTGTTTTCAGCGCCAAGTCTTTTGCCTCCACCATCATTCGGCGGAAACCCTTCGGAGTTCCGCCCTACGTGCTGAGGCCCAATCGCAGTGCCAAGCTGGTCGGGCATCTCTTCGGAACAGAGAAACCAAGTGAGTCCGCCACTACGGCGGGGCTGTGGGCTTTTATTGGGGTGTTGTATTTGCTGGTGCATGTGTAAGGGAAAAGGGCCGGCGTGTAGGGCGGAACCCCGAAGGGTTTCCGCCGTATGGCAAGTGGGAGTAATGCCCACAGAAATCCTTAGACAATGTACATTTTTTCCGAATGGTGATTGCTTTTAGCGTAAAGCCCTTAGCCGTCACCATTATTCGGTGGAAACCCTTCGGGTTCCGCCCTACGTGCTGGTGCATGTGTAGGCTTCGGGGGCTTGGATATATGAGCAATGTTATTGGGCCTTGCGTGCACCGATGACTTGACGCAAGCGAAGATAACCGCCCAGCGCAGCCAGTGCCGGCCCCAATGGAAGGAACACAATATCTTGCCAAAGGGGGGTGGTCGAGACTCCGGAAATCATGCCATAAACGCCACTTGTTACACATAATACAGAAGCGCAAGCCCCGTTCAGAATTTCATCATGCTTTGCAAGTCTGGCTGATACATAACCACCAAGTACTGAGCATGCCCCTCCCAAGAAAAGAGATAAAAATATATAAAGGGGGTTATCTCTGAGAATCTCCCCAACCATGTGCGTAACTTGATCAGGTTTTTCTCCAACTATCGCATGGGAAAATGTGATATAGATTATCAACGGAAGCATTGCCAGATTTGTTGAAACAATATCTGTTATTGATCCTACGGCAACACCCTTTATAGAAACTTTCATTGTAACATTATCCCACTTTTGATATTTTCACTGATACCAACTATGTATCATTGTACTTTGTCCAGCGGAGCTTTTCATCGTCAACGATGGGTATCGCTTCGCTCCACCCTACGAGCTTCCGTCTCTGGCAGCAATATCGCCGCCCAATAAAAAAGCGGCTTTCGCCGCTTCTTTAAATCGCACTCACATATTCGGGTAATTTGGCCCGCCACCACCTTCCGGCACTACCCAATTAATATTTTGCGCAGGGTCCTTAATGTCGCAGGTCTTGCAGTGCACGCAGTTCTGGGCGTTGATCTGGAAGCGGTGCCCTTCGCCTTCGGCGATCACTTCGTACACGCCCGCCGGGCAATAACGCTGCGCGGGCTCGTCGTAGAGCGGCAGGTTCTGCTTGATGGGGATGTAGGCGTTTTTCAGCATCAGGTGTATCGGCTGGTCTTCTTCGTGGTTGGTATTGCTGATGAATACCGACGACAGCTTGTCGAAGCTGATCTTGCCATCGGGCTTGGGGTATTCCAGCTTCTTGGCCTGCCAGGCCAGGTCGAGCGTGGCGTAGTCGGGCGTAGTGTCGTGGATGGTGTAGGGGATCTTGCCCTTGAAGATATTCTGGTCAACCCAGTTGAAGCCGCCGCCCATGATGAGGCCCATGCGGCTGAGCGCGGTGCCGAAGTTGCGGCTGCGGTAGAGCTCGTCATACAGCCAGGACTTCTTGAACTTGTCCGGGTAGGCGCTCAACTCGGTGCGGCCTTCGGCACCGCCCTTGAGGGCTTCGAAGGCGGCTTCGGCGCAGAGCATGCCCGACTTCATGGCGGTGTGGCTGCCCTTGATCTTGGCGAAGTTCAGGTAGCCGGCGTCGTCGCCAATCAGGGCGCCACCGGGGAACACGGTCTTGGGCAGAGAGTTCAGGCCGCCCTTGATGAGGGCGCGCGCGCCGTAGGAAATGCGCTTGCCGCCTTCGAGATAACGGCTGATGGCGGGGTGATGCTTCCAGCGCTGCATTTCGTCAAATGGCGAGAGATGCGGATTGTGGTAGCCCAGGCCAACGATCAGGCCCAGCGTGACCTGGTTGTTTTCGGCGTGGTAGAGGAACCAGCCGCCTTCGCTGTGCGACTCGGTCAGCGGCCAGCCGCCGCCGTGAATGACCAGGCCGGGCTTGTGCAGGGCGGGGTCGATTTCCCACAGTTCCTTCACGCCGATGCCGTAGTGCTGTACGTCGGAGTCTTTGTCCAGGTCAAAGTGCCTGATCAGCTGCTTGCCCAGGCTGCCACGGCAGCCTTCGGCAAAGAGGGTGTACCTGGCGTGCAGTTCGTAGCCGGGGGTGTAGCTGGCCTTGTGCTCGCCGTGCTTGTCGATGCCCATGTCGCCAGTGGCGATGCCCTTGACGGAGCCGTCTTCGTTGAACAGCACTTCGCTACCCGCAAAGCCGGGGAAGAGGTTAACCTCAAGCGCCTCGGCCTGCTGCGCCAGCCAGCGTACCAGATTGCCCAGGCTGATGACGTAGTTGCCCTGGTTGTGCATGGGCTTGATGGTGAGCCACTCGGGCAGCTTGACGCCGGCGGTGGCGCTGGTGAGCATGAACATCTGGTCTTCGGTGACCGGGGTATTGAGCGGTGCGCCCTTTTCCTTCCAGTCGGGGATCAGCTCGTTGAGCGCGGTCGGCTCGAACACGGCTCCAGACAAAATGTGGGCGCCAAACTCCGAGCCTTTCTCTACCACGCACACGGAAATTTCATGGCCGGACTCAATGCTCAGCTGCCGCAGACGAATGGCGGCTGCCAGACCGGCAGGGCCGCCACCGACGATGACTACATCAAACTCCATCGCTTCTCTTTCCACGACAGTCTCCTTCAAGGGCTAAGTACGTATGATGGCTCGATTTTCTGACCGGGCGTAGTATAAAAGGAAGGTAGGCAAAGGCCAATTGCCAATATGACTTTCTGTCCTACAAAGTGGGCGAATGCTAGAATTTCCCCTCTCCTGCAAGGAGAGGGCCGGGGTGAGGGGAAATCCTCACTGGCGGTGGCTAACGCCCCGTCCCTGGCCCTCTACCTCCGTGAGGGAGCAAAACCGGAGCTACCATGAGCGACCCCATACCCAGCTTGCATTCCGACCCGATGGCCATTGCCCGTCTGCTCAAGGATGAAAACGGCGCCGACCCCAAGGGCCTGCCGCCGGTGCACAAGTGGAACCCGCCGTTTTGCGGCGATATCGACATGGTCATCAAGCGCAACGGCCAGTGGTTCTACATGGGCACGCCCATTGGTCGCCAGCCCCTGGTGCGGCTGTTCAGCACCATCCTGCGGCGTGACGAGGATGACTGCTATTACCTCATCACCCCGGTCGAGAAAGTCCGTATCCGGGTCGAGGACGCGCCTTTCCTTGCGGTGCTGGTAGACCGGGTGGAAGAGGGCGGTAACACTTACCTGCGCTTCACCACCCAGACCGGCGATGTGGTCATTGCTGGCGCCGAACACCCCATCTGGGTGGAGTACCACCATGGCGAAGAGCCCTCGCCTTATATCCATGTGCGCGACCGGCTGCACGCCCTTATTGCACGCTCGGTGTACTACCAGCTGATAGAAATGGCGCTGGCGGAGGAGCGCGACAACAAGTCCGTGCTGACGGTACACAGCGCTGGCCAGTTGTTTGAAATCGGTCACTTTTCCGCAAGCGAACTATAGGGATTGTGTAAGAACCGGCCCTTGAAGCTGGCGCAGCGCAGCAGAGCAACTAGGCTGAAAGAGGAGGGCCGGGCAGAGTCGGCTCCGGTACCTGTCCGTTTTGCTCAGAGGTGCGCCAACATGCAGCAATCCACCAGCCGTGGCGTGTCACCCCACGGCATCCAGTGGCATTTTGCCGCGCATGATGATACCCATCATCCCCGCCACGACCCGTTTCGGGCCTTGCAGCGCCGCTTCAACCATGTGCTGGGCCAGCACCCGGCCATCACCCACAATGCCTTCCTCGACAAGCTGGAGGAGGGCCATAGCGGCTTGCCGTCCTTCCTCACGGCCATGACCCAGCAGGCTATTGTCTGGCGGCAGCTGGTGCTGGTGCGTGAGCACCATGCGCTGATTCTGGCGGAGCAGCACCTGTACCCGGAAACCCGCTTTGAGGTCCTGCCCGTGGCGGTGTGTTTTGATGCCCACGGCATTCCCTGGTGCCCGCCCGTACCCGAGGGCGGGCTGGGCGACCCCTATGCCCTGAGCGAGCGCCTGCACGAATGGTGGGCCACCTGGCAGCGCAGTTTTCCAGCCCTGGCCGACCGCAGCTATATCCTGCAACAGGCCACGCCTGCGACCTTGCGCCTGTGTGAGTTCCTCGACCGCCACTACAACGCCAATGATACCGATGTCGCCCTGGGCACCATGGTTGCCATTGAAAGCACGCTCAGCACCGACTGCTGGGAGCGCCTGCGGCAGGCGGGCGAAAGGCTTTGCCAGAAGTGGGGCAAGCCCTTTCCCATGTCGGGCTTCTTTATCACCAGCGAGTTGCACGCACGCCTGCAGGCCCGCCACGCCATGCACCTGCTGGACCTGCACAGCCACGAAGGCCAGGGCAGCGACGATGCGCGGGTTTTTGACGCCATACGTGAGGGCTTGACCCTGCTGGCGGAGTTTGAGCAGGCGCAGGCAAGCATCTTGCAGCCGGATATGCACTGAGGCTAGTCCAGGGCAGGGAGGCGGCAGTTACACTTAACGCAGCTTGGGCTTCCACTGGAAGCCCAAGCTGCGTTATCTTGCATTCCTGCGCTGCTCGACCACCCGAAACTACCCACAAAAATAAATTTCAGGTGGTATGAAACATCAATTGCATTGCTGCGTCTGTGACAAAGGAGGGGCGAAGGGTCGGCTGCTCCGATCCGGGTTACGGACAGAGGAAGGCTTATGGCAGGTCAGACGGGGAAGCTCATCCATCCAGGTTGGCTGCGGGTAACGCACTGGATCAATGTGGTTGCGGTCACCATCCTGGTCACCAGCGGCTGGCGTATCTATGACGCCTCGCCTGTCTTCAAGTTCAAGATTCCCCCCGATATTACTCTCGGTGGCTGGCTGGGCGGTGCCCTGCAATGGCATTTCTTCGCCATGTGGCTCTTGCTGGCCAACGGCCTCCTGTACCTGCTGCTGAATATTTTCAGCGGGCGCCTGCTGCACAAATATTTTCCCATCCGGCCCGCTGATGTTGTGCATGACCTCTTTGCCGCGCTCAAAGGCAAGCTGGTGCACGAAGACCCCGCCCACTACAACAGCCTGCAAAAACTCGCCTACCTGTTCGTGATGGTGGTGAGCACCGTCGTCATCATGTCCGGGCTGGTATTGTGGAAGTCCGTGCAGTTCCCGCACTTGCGCGTGTTGATGGGCGGCTATGACAATGCCCGCATCGTGCATTTTTTCTGCATGGCGGGCCTGGTGGCATTTGTCGCAGTGCATCTGACCATGGTGGCCCTGGTGCCACGTACCTTTATCACCATGATACGCGGACGCTAAGGCCATGAAGAAACCACGGGAAATTACCAAGCTCCGGCTGGACGAACCGGCCATCGTCAAGGCTTTCAGCAAAGAGCTGGCCATGCCGGCGCGGCGGGAATTCCTGCGCTATGCCTGGAGCCTGGGCAGCCTGTCACTGCTCAGCGGCTGTGCGCTCAGTAACGACAGTTCGGTGGAGTCCATGCTGAAAAGCGTGTCGCGCTTCAATGACCGGGTACAGGCCGCCTTGTTCAACCCCGACCTGCTGGCGCCGACCTATCCCGAGTCCATGATCACGCGGCCATTTCCCTTTAATGCCTTTTATGGCATTGACGATGTACCCGATATCGAGGCCGACGACTTCAAGCTCGCCATCAGCGGCATGGTGCAGGACAAACACGCCTGGACGCTCGACGAGCTCTACAAACTGCCGCAAACCAGCCAGATTACCCGCCATATCTGCGTGGAGGGCTGGAGCGCCATCGGCAACTGGGGCGGGGTGACGTTTTCCACCTTCCTGAAGCGGGTGGGGGCCGATACCACGGCAAAATACGTGGGTTTCAAATGTGCCGATGATTATTACACCAGTATCGACATGCCCACGGCCCTGCACTCACAAACCCTGCTGGCCTTTTATTATGACGGGCAGATACTGCCGCCGGAATACGGCTACCCCATGAAACTGCGCATGCCCACCAAGCTGGGCTACAAGAATCCCAAGCACATCATGGAAATTTTTGTCACCAATGACTACCCCGGCGGCTATTGGGAGGACCAGGGCTATAACTGGTTTGGTGGTAGCTGAGCTGTTAGAATACACCTACTGATGCGTCATGCATTTATCGGGAGGGTGTGATGAAAAAGTTGCTGATTGCCGTGTTCGCCACTACCTTCATGGTGGCGGTATTGCCTGCTCACGCGGATGCCATCCCCGACATGGGCAAGGACATGGCCAAGAGCCAGATGGACAGCCCAGGCGCACAAAATGATGTGCTGAAGCAGAAACACCGCTACAAGACCATGAAAATGAAGAAAGACGAAATGGCCAAGAAAATGGCCCTTTCCACGCCAGGCGGCAAGCCCGCAAAGACCGCGACACAATCACCAAAATCGCGGGTGCCGTGATTTCAGAGTGCTTGAGCGCGCAATACGCCATTGCATTGCGTGGTCTTGCGGTAATTTTGAAGCACCAAAGAAAGGCACTGGGCCCCCGCTTTCGCAGGGGTGACGGCTTTTTATAGCGTCCAGTCGGGTGTTGCCAATGAAGTGCCGTTTTTCAGACTGCTTTTCGAGACTGAACAAGTCTGCTGTCTTGAAATAAAATTCGCTGTTGTATCAGTTTCCAGGCTACAAAAGAAAAGCCGTGTTGTATCAATACCCAAGCCACAAAAGAAAAGCTGTCACCCCCGCGAACGCGGGGGCCCAGCGCCTCTGCTGTTAATTTATCTCTGACCAACGAAAACCAACCGGAAAAGCAAACCGGCCCATCACCCCGCCACAATCACCCGCACCGCATCCGACACGGCCCTGACCTGCCCCAGATGCTGCTCGCAAGCCAGGTATTGCGCTTCCAGCCCGTCGATTTCATCCTGCCGGATGGCCGGGTTAACCAGCTTGAGCGCTTTCAGGCGTGTAATTTCACCACCGAGCAGTTCTTCCAGCCGTTGTCGAGCGGCTGCCTGAATCGCCGGCAGTTCCTGTTGAGCCAGCGCTTCAGCCTTGGCGAGCAGGGTGTCAAACAAAGCGGCCTGTTGTTTGGCCACGCTGCGTGCGGTGCTTTTTTCCAGCGCCAGCAGTTGCTTGCGCAGGGTTTCGTGGGCGACATTCGCAGTCAGGTTACGGCCGCTGCCATCGAGCAGGATACGCAGGCTTAGTTGCGGAATCAGCCGCTCCAGGCCCAGCGCACGCGGTGCTACAGCCTCGATGCGATACCAGGCTTCAATCAACACCGTGCCGGGTTTGATGCCCTTGTTGCGGATCAGGGCGATATTGGCGTTGCCATGCTCGGAGCTGGCGAAAAGCTCCAGCACACCCTGCGCCATGGGGTGTTCCCAGCTGAGAAAATGCACATCTTCACGTGCCAGCGCGGCTTCGCGCTCGAAGCATACCGTCATGCCGTCCGGGTCCAGCGCCGGGAAGGCGTCGGTCAACATATGGTCGCCGGGGTGAATAATCACGGTGTGTTCTTCAAGGTGATCTTCCTGATCGACCCCAAAAGCGCTCCACACCCGTTCCATATATTCCGGCAGGCGGCTCTCGCTTTCTTCGGCCGCCACAGCGGCAATCAGGGCGGCGGCCTGTTCCTGCGGACAAGAATGCATCTCCAGCAAGCGGTCACGACCTTGTTGCAGGGCGGCTTCCAGCGCACTGCGTTTTTCTTCGGCACTGGCCAGCAGTGCGTCAAAGCTCTCGTCGTCTTCGTTCAGCAACTGTTCCCGCAAGGTATCAAACAGCGCCTCCTGCACGGCACCAGCAGTGGGCGAAATACGACCGATGGCGTTCAGGCCGTCCTGATACCAGAGGAACAGCCGCTCCTGCGCGGTGCCACTGAAATAGGGCACATGAATCTTGATGGTCTCGGTCTGGCCGATACGGTCAAGGCGGCCGATACGCTGCTCCAGCACATCGGGGTTCAGCGGCAGGTCGAACAGCACCATATGGTGGGCAAACTGGAAGTTGCGGCCTTCGGAGCCAATTTCGGAGCAGAGCAGAATCTGCGCGCCATAATCCGGTTCGGCAAAATATGCAGCGGCGCGATCGCGTTCGATCAGGCTCATACCCTCGTGGAACAGGGTCGTGCGCAGGCCCTCGCGCAGGCGCAGGTGCTTTTCCAGCGCCAGCACTACGCTGGCAGTGCGGCAAATCAGCAGCACCTTTTCGCGCTTGAGTTGCTTGAGCAGGGCGATCAGCCAGGCGACGCGGGTGTCGGTCTCGCACCAGTCATCTGTTTCCGCAAAGCTTTCGGCCCATAGCATTTTTGCCAGGCTACCGGAATCCGGCCAGTCTTCCGGCGCAACCAGCGGCACCGGCAGGCATTCACGCTCGGGAAAGCCCTTGATGGCCTCACGCGTATTGCGGAACAGCACACGGCCTGTGCCATGGCGGTCGAGCAGGGCGTTGATGGCGGCCTGCCGGCCATCGGCGCTGTCCAGGTCGGCCAGCAAATCCTCGTCGAGCAGGGTCTTCAGTACGGCGATACCCATGGCATCCGGCTTCTCGCCGGCAAGCAAAATATCGGCAGCGCGCGCCACCGGCTGGTAGTTTTCTTCCTCGGTCAGGAAGGTATCAAGGCTGTGAAAGCGGGCCGGGTCGAGCAGGCGCAGGCGGGCAAAATGGCTGGCCACGCCCAGTTGCTCGGGCGTAGCGGTCAACAGCAGCAGGCCGGCGGTATTGCGCGCCAGCGTTTCCACCGTGGTATAGGCCGGGCTGGCGGCTTCGGGCGACCAGCCCAGGTGATGGGCTTCGTCAACCACCAGCATGTCCCAGCCGGCCTCGCGGGCGCTTTCCAGCAGGTCGGGGTGATCCACCAGCGCATCCAGCGCCATGAGCACGCATTGCTCGGTCAGGAAGGGATTGGTGTCTTCCTCGCTGGCGCGGATGCTGGCCACGCGCTCCAGGTCAAACAGGGAAAACGCCAGGTTGAAGCGGCGGCGCATTTCCACCAGCCACTGGTGTTGCAGGCTGTCGGGCACCAGGATCAGCACACGGGCCGCACGCCCGGAGAGCAGTTGCTGGTGAATGATCAGGCCGGCCTCAATGGTCTTGCCAAGGCCGACTTCGTCGGCCAGCAGCACGCGCGGCGCCAGCCGCGTGCCCACTTCATGGGCAATGTGGAACTGGTGGGGAATCAGCCCCAGGCGCGGGCCGCTCAGGCCCAGCACCGGGCTTTGCGCCAGCTTTTCGCGTTGCAGCAGGCTCTGCACGCGCAGGTCGAACCACTCGTTATTGTCGAGCTGCGCCGCCAGCAGGCGTTCCTTGGGCCGGGTCAGGTGCAGCTGTGCTGACAGCTTGGTTTCGCTGACCATCAGCTCCTTGCCGTCGCCGTTGCGCACGCCATAACGCAATATGGCATTGCTCTCGTTCACCGACAGCACGGTGTAGTTATTGCCTTCGTTGTCCTCGATGCTGTCGCCCACATAAAAGCGGATGCGCGACAGCGGGGCATTCTGGCGGGAATAAACCCGGGTTTCTTCACTGCGGGGAAACAGCACGGTAAGCGAGCGGGCCTCCACTTCAATGAGAATGCCCAGACCCAGTTCGGTTTCGGCATCGGAGATCCAGCGCTGGCCTATCATGGGGTTTTGTTGCGACATAAAAGTTCCGCGTGTGTCAAAAGGGCGCCGGCAGCGAAAACTGCATACGCAGTCCGCTGGCCGGATGGGTAAAGGATAGCTGCTCTGCGTGCAGGCACAGGCGATTACTCAGGCCAAGTGCACCGCCTTCTGCATAAAGTGTGTCGCCCAGTATGGGGTGGCCCAGGGCCAGCATGTGCACGCGCAACTGGTGCGTGCGGCCCGTGTGGGGAATCAGCTGCATACGGGTGTGGTCGGGCAGGCGCTCCAGCACCTGCCAGTGGGTCAGCGCGCTTTGGCCTTCGACCGGGTCCACCACATGACGTGGTTTGGTGTCAGGGTCGTAGCGCAGGGGGAGGTCGATGGCGCCGCTGTCTTCAGCCGGTTGGCCGTAGACCAGGGCCACGTAGTATTTGTTGACTTCGCGATCATGAAACTGTCGGCTCAGCTCGCGGTGGGCCTCGGCGTTGCGTGCCAGCACCATGATGCCGGAGGTGTCGTGGTCGAGGCGGTGCACAATGCGGGCGTCGGGGTAGTGCGCGTGCAGGCGGCTTGCCAGGCAGTCCTGCTTGTCGTCACCACGGCCGGGCACGCTGAGCAGGCCTTCGGGCTTGGCGACCAGGAAGAGGGTGGCGTCTTCGAAGATGATACGTGGCAAGGTCTGGTTAAGCTTCACTGGCACAGGATTCGAGGGCGGGGCGGCCAGATTGTAAACCAGGCAGCGGGGGGGCTGCTAACGCTATTTCGGTCAGCCGTTGCGGGGTAGCCTGGATGAGGCGCAGCGGCATCCGGGGTGCGGAGCTCATGGCCTGCGGATTCCGCTGCGCTTCATCCAGACTACTTGCCCCCGTCTGGCATCAATCCGGTTTTTTTTACAGCCTTTACCGCCGTCGGCAGGTGCGCCACAAAGTTTTCCCAATCCGCCACCACCTGCGTTGCGTAGTGGCAGGCATAGTCAAGCACCGGGCCATGCCAGTGTGTGCTTTGGCCAAAGGCAATCAGGCTGTCGGCATTGGCCGAACCCTGGCGGCCGCTGCTGCGCAGCTGGTCCCAGGCCTGCAGGCGGGCCATGGTATTCACCACGGCTTCCAGGCGGGAATAGTCCTTGTTCCAGCTCGCCAGGTCGAGGCGGTCCTCGATGGGTTGCAGGGCACGCAGTACATAGGGCTCGCCACCCATCATCAACGGCGTGCTGAAGGCGGGAGACATGGCCTGTGCCCGGTGCTGCACGGCAATCACGCGGTGCGCCTCGCTTTCCCATGTTGGCTGCGGCCATTGCAGATAAGGCCCCAGCGACGAGGGCGCAGCTTGCTTCAGGTCGAGCAGGTAGTTTTCGTCGGGTGAGCCATGGCCACGCACGATGATGGCATAGCGGCGCAGTCCCCGGCTGCCGGTGCCAGCGATGCGGAAACAGCAGTCGATCATCTTGAAGAACTTGGGGTCGGGCTGGGTAGCGGCGTATTCACCGATGAGGGCAGCGACTTCGTCACGCACCTCATCGGTCACGGCCTCAAGGTGCACGCCGTCGAGCTTGGGGTGACGTTTGCCGTCTTTCACCACCGTGCGGTGATTAAGCAGGTCCACGCGCTTGCGGCTGCCCAGCGCCTGCAGCAGGTCGCCGATCATGCCGGTGGCGATGGCACGGTCCACCCAGGCCGGGTGGCCATTGGTCAGGGCCTTGCTGTAGGTTTGAATCGCCTCGCGGCACAGGGCTTCGGCCTGCTTGGGGCCGAGCCCCATGCTCTTGGCAGCCACGAGAATGCTGGTGAGAAAGCGCGCCAGCTCCCAGGTGCAGGGCGCCAGTACGGCTTCGTCAAAATCGTTCAGGTCAAAATAGGTTTGCCCGCTGTCGCCCCGGAAGGTGCCAAAATTTTCCAGGTGCAGGTCACCACAGATCCAGGCCAGAGGGGCTTCGTTGAGCACACTGACCTTGGGCCAGTCTTCGTAGAAAATATGGCAGGTTCCCCGAAAGAAAATAAACGGGTCCTGGCTCATGGCGAGGTATTTTTGCTGAACAAGGTGCGGTATGCGATGCTTGTTGAACGCTTCAATGCGGGAAAAGAGGGACATGGTGACGCCCTTGTTCTAGTGAAGGAAGTTTTTTTTGGCGCATGACAATTTAACCTAAACAGGCTGGGGTCAAAAGACATGATTGATGTGTGGGGCACTTTGCAGGCACTGGGGTGTGCAACTTTTTTTGGTTCCCTGATCGGGCTCAACCGGCAAATGCACCGCAAGCCGGCCGGCATGCGCACGCACGCGCTGGTGTCGCTGGGTGCCGCCATGGCGGCGTTGATGGTATCGCACGTTGCCCATGGTGATCCCAACGCCGCCTCGCGCGTGTTGCAGGGCGTGGTGACGGGCATAGGTTTTCTGGGCGCCGGCGTGATCATGCATCATGATGCCGACTCGCGCGTCGAGGGCCTGACCTCGGCGGCGTCGGTGTGGGTGGCCGCCATGATAGGCATAGGCTGCGGCCTTGGCCTGGTGTTCGATGCGGCGGTGGTGATTACCTTTACGATGGCGGTACTGATTCTCGGTGGCCCGGTGGAGAAATATATCTGCCAGCGCATCGGCCAGCGCCCGGATGGGCACTGACTGGTATTGACAGACCCTAGTTCAGCGGCAGCCAGCGCTCAATCGCCGTGCGTAAATCGTTCATGCGTACCGGTTTGGGCAGGTAATCGTCCATGCCCGCGTCCAGGCATTTTTCGCGGTCGCCTTTCAGGGCGCTGGCGGTCATGGCAATAATGGGCACATGCCGGCTATTCTGTTCCCGTGAGCGTATTGTGCGGCAGGCCTCGAAGCCGTCCATTTCCGGCATGTGACAGTCGAGAAATACGATGTCATAAGGCAGGCGCTTGACAGCATCTACTGCCTCCTTGCCGTTGCCGACAATATCGACCCGGTAACCCAGACGTTTGAGGATTTCCGAGGCCACCAGCTGGTTGACCGCATTGTCTTCCGCCAGCAGCACGCGGCCACGCCATCTGCCCGCCGGCGCCGGTGTACTGCTGGCAGCCACAAAGCCGCCGTCCTGATGCACGGGCATACTGCCGGGCGGCAGCCGTTCAAAGGGTACTTCAAACCAGAACGTGCTGCCTTTTCCGGGCTCGCTGCTGACGCTCAGGCGGCCCCCCATCAATTCCGCCAGCCGCCGTGAAATCGACAGCCCCAGTCCGCTGCCACCGTATTTACGGGTGGTAGATACGTCAGCCTGCGTAAAAGGCTGGAAGAGGCGGGCGGTAGTCGCCTCATCCATGCCGGGGCCGGTGTCTATCACCTCATAGCGCAGCCAGATATGGGTCGTGGTTACTTTCAATACATGGCAGTTGAGCCGCACTTCGCCGATGGAGGTGAACTTGACGGCATTCCCGAGCAGGTTGACCAGAATCTGGCGCAGGCGAGCCGGGTCGCCACGCACACCGTCCGGCAATTCCGCACTCATTTCACCGATCAGGGTCAGGCCTTTTTCCCGCGCCCGTTCCTGCAGCAGGTCGGCCACTTCCTCGCACACGTGCTTGGGGTCAAAGGGCAGGGGTTCAAGCTCCAGACGCCCGGCTTCGATCTTGGAAAAATCGAGAATATCATTGATCAGGTGCAGCAGTGTTTCGCCTGACATGCGCGCCAGCTCGACATAGCGGCGCTGGTCGGCAGTCAGGGGCGTATCACGCAGCAGGCCGTTGAGGCCGATCACGCCATTGAGCGGGGTGCGGATTTCATGGCTCATGGTGGCCAGGAATTCGGACTTTGCCCGGCTGGCCGCTTCGGCTGCCTGCTTGGCCAGTTGCAGGTTGCCAATATACTGGTCGCTGGCCTTGCGCGCCGCGATGCCAAAGGCCAGGCAGCTGACCATGATGAGAATGCGGACAAACACGATCTGTGCGGGCGTCAGCACGAATTCCGGCGGAATATGCATCAGTTTTTCGCTGACACAGAGGCTGATAATGGCAATGGCGCTGAGACCCGCCCACCAGAAAGCCGCACCGGAGCCGACCAGGTAGGCCGCGACCATGGGCAGGGGAATGAGATACCAGATGGATACTGCGTCGTTCTGGCCGCTGTCGAGCGACACGGCAAAGATGCACAGATAAGTAATGAGCAGGGCGATGTGCACGCCATGGATAAGCCGGCGTTGCGCGCCGGCCCGCAGCGCCCATTGCCGCACCATCAGCGTCAGTATGGTGGCGCCAATGTCGATAAGGCCGGTACGCCAGTAGCCCTGGAACAGGAACAGCAGGCCGTTGACGCCCCAACCGGCAATGGCGATCAGGGTGATGTAGCTGAAGCGCTGGCGCTCCTCCAGCGTGGCGGCCGGCGCGCTGTCCGGGCCGGTGAGGGCGCTATTATTCTCTGCCCCTTGCATGCCTTCCTCCATGGCGCCCTGCGTCGGCCTTCATGCGTGTCACCTGTAGCGCGGCGATGCACGAACAGAAACCGGTGGGATGGCGTCGGGCACAAAATACGGATGTGGCTCAATTATAGGTTATATCAGAAATATTCGCCGCCTGTCATTTCAGGATGCCCATGTCCTCATGTGCTGAGGCAATTGAATTTTCACAAAACAAGTTTTGCCGGTAAAAACATTGTGGATGAGCGACAGCTGGACCCCCGCTTGCTGCGCGCACAAGAAAACGCCCGGCAGGGCCGGGCGTTTTCGAGGCTGCTCAAGCGTTCTGCGATCAGTAGGTATACTCGACCGATACCACCGTAACCAGCGGGTTGAAGTCGATGTTGGTAGTACGGACAACACCATCGGTGGTTGCAGTAAGCTGCGATTGCACGATGGGCCGCACCAGCTCGGCATTGAGTGACCAACGCGGAGACCAGTTGTAGCGCGCCCCTATGGCAAATGCCGGGCCGAGAGAGTCGCTATTGGATTCCGTGGTGGTACCACCATTGATGGAGTTGCCCGCCGCCGTGGACTTCTGATCGTAAAAATGTGTGAAATTGATGCCAGCCCCAAAATAGGGCCGGAAGGCAGTTCCCGCATCGAACAGGCTGTAGTCCACCATCACCGTTGGGGCCAGCTGACGCGCACTGCCAATCTCCACGCCATCATAGGGCTGGGAGCCGGCTGTCGCGTTGCCCTTGGCATAGACATGGTGCAGGGGCGGCAGGCCGCCCAGCAGTGTCACGTCGATATGGTCGGTCATGGTCTTGCTCAGCGACAGGAACAGCGTGCTGGCGCTTTTGACCTCAAGGCTGAGGCCGGGCGGCGTGAACTGCCCGGTAAAGTCATCGGTCTTGGTGTTCAGGTGGATATACGCGCCACCGATGCCGACCCGCCAGCCCTGGTTGAGGGGAACGCTGTCGTCGGCATGGGCCATGCCCGCTGTAAGTGCTGCAATGGCGAGGGTCAGGGATGCGATAGTCTTCATGCTGGTTTCCTCGCCTTATTGTTGTTGGAATTGCTGGAAGAAAGCGCGGGCTGCAAAGGTGCAGGCAGGCGGTACGAAGGTGCCGTGATAGTTCTCTTCAAAAGCTGCGGTGCCTGGGGTGTAGTTCGCAGCGCCGCCAGCAAATATTTCCTGGGCGCCCTGTGCATAGGCTGCCATGGTCCCCGCTTGCAGCGCAGTCAGGCCAGTACTGGTAAAGGTTTTCGGGCCCTGGGTGTTGTTGGCCGTTGCGTCAACGTCCAGTTCGGCAAATGTTGATACGCCCGCAGCCGCAAACAGACCGTCCATGACCGTGGTATTGGGCTGGAACTGCACCGTGGGGTCCATGCCGCCGCCACACATCATCACCGGCATGCTGGGATTGACGTAATTGGCCGGGCTGCGCAGGTCATTCAGTATCAGGTCTTTGCGCAGGGGAAAGGTCGTTGAGGTCGGGGTGGGCGGCATGTAGCCGGTATGTGCAGTTGTCTGGTCCGGATTGCTTTCTGCGTCGGCCAGGTAGCCGGCACGGTAAGAGGTTTGCACCAGATAGTTGGTCGGGTCGAAGCCAAATGCAAAGGCGGCAGATGCGGGCGATATCGAGTCCAGGCCTGCATAGGCGCCACCCGGGTCTTGCTGGAACAACGCCGACTGGGGCAGCTTGCCTTCGCTGAACAACTGGGTTTCTGACAGCGAACCGGGCAGCAGGCTTGCTATACCGTTCGCGTACAGCGGGTTGTAGAGATCGGTCACCGAGTTGTACACGTTGCCATAGGCCATCTGATAGCTGGTGCTGAGCAGGGGCGTAAACAGGGTACCGCCGACAATCACATTGCCGCCAAAAATGCTGTCGCCAAACAGGGACATGGAGTAGGGGCCGGACATGGTCACGCCCGCCGTTACCGGTATGCCCTGTTTCTGCATGGCTTGAAGGGTTGCCATGGCCACGTGGCCGCCCTGCGAATAGCCGGTGACAAACAACTGGCCGGAGTCCGAAGTGCTGGCGCCCGCCGGGGTATTGGGCAGGGCTGTGCGCGCGGCAGTCAGGATGTTGATCATTTCCGTCGATTGCTGCTGGGCATTCAGGTAGGGGTGGTAAGACAGGGCTGACTTGTCATAGCCGGCATAATTGGGCGCGACCACGATATAACCCTGAGCTGCAAACAGGGCCGCGACGAGACCAAGCTCACCGGCCGCTGGATTGCTGGGGTCGGTAATGTCGGCAATATTGTAATTCTTGGAAGTGGTGGTGCCGTGTGCATAGAGCACAATGGGACGAGGGCCGGTACAGCCGGCGCCACCTGTGGGAATCATCAGCGCACCGGTGGCGGTGGTGGGCTCGCCGGCGCCGCCGACCGTACCGTATTGCAGGTAATGAATGTCGATGCCGCATTTGGGCGTGTTGTACGTGGTGGTTACACCGGGGAGCGTGAACAGGGCACCGCCGCCATTGGCTGTTGCCTGTGTCTGGAAGTCGGCAGCGGTCAGCGAGGCTACCCGTAGCGGGTTACTGAACAGGAGCGTGCCTGGTGCGGCCGATGTAGGTAGCGTAGGGCTGCTGTTTTTGGTGCCGCAAGCCGCCAGCATGGCGCTCAGGGCAAGCAGGGTGAGTCTTGTTTTCAGGTGCATAGCGCGTTTCTCCTGCGGTTTTATTCTTATTACGCATAACCCTAGGCGTTATGCAGGAATTCGGCAAGTAAGCATTTGTACATCAAATGGTCATAAATGATTGCTCGGTCGCCGTAAATGACGATGCGAGAGGCGTGAGTTGGGTGCGGAAACCAGTCTATTCCATGGCGAGATGGGCCGGATCGGCAGCCGCCGGCTTGGCGCGCCGGATGAGCAGCACCAGCGGCATCATGGCTACGAAGCTGCAGGTGATGAGCCAGAAGGTGGCCACATAGGCTTTCACCATGGCCTGTACCTGAACGAACTGCGCGAGCACGGCAGCACCCGTGGCATTCAGGCGCAGGCCGGTGGCGTCATAGAAGTAGTTGGCCGTCAGCCCCAGGCCGCGCAGGAACTCGTGGATGTGTGGGTTATAGGGCGTGATGACAGAACGCAGGTCGGCCCAGTTGACCTTGGTGCTGTAGCTCAGGTAGGTGGCGGCGATGGAAATGCCGACGGAGGAGCCCAGCGAGCGCATCAGGCTGTACAAGCCGGCGGCCTCCGGCGCCAGCCGCCCCGGCAGGGTGACAAACGCCAGCGATGAAAGAGGAATGAAAATCAGGCCCATGCCAAAACCCTGCAGGATCATGGGCAGGAAAATCACCGAGCCCGGCGACTGCGGGGTGATGCGGGTCATGAACCAGGCGCCACAGAAGCTCAGCACCATGCCGGTAAAAATCATGCTGCGCAGGCTGAAGCGGTTGGAGAAGCGCCCAACCAGACTCATGCTGACAAAGGTGGCGATGCCGCGCGGCATGAGGTAAAGCCCGGCCTGCTCGGTGGGGAAGCCCAGCACGTTTTCCAGGAACAGCGGCAGGAGCAATTGCCCGCCATAAACCCCGAGACCGGTCGAGAGCATGACCATGCAGGACACCGCAAAGTTGCGGTCCTTGAGCACGGCCAGGTCGAACAGGGGTTGGCCGGCCATGGCCAGGCTTTTGAACAGGAAGGCGGCAAAGGCCAGCACGGCAACAAAGGTGGCGCCGCAGATCATGCCCGAGCTGAACCAGTCCTTGTCGGCGCCCCGGTCCAGTACCAGTTGCAGGCAGGCGATGGCGGTGGCCAGGGCAATAAAGCCGAGCCAGTCCATGGAGCGCTGCTTGACCTTGGTGTCGGGCACAAAGCGGGCGGCCAGCAACAGCGAGGCGATTCCCACCGGCAGGTTGATGTAAAAGGTCCAGCGCCAGGAAATGCTTTCGGTCAGGTAGCCGCCAAGGGTTGGGCCCATGATGGGCGCGACCATCACGCCCATGCCCCAGATCGCCATGGCCTTGCCGCGGGCTTCGACCGGAAAGGTTTCGACCATGATGGCCTGCGACAGCGGCACCAGCGAGGCGCCAAAGACACCCTGGGCCAGGCGGAACACCACCATTTCCGGCAGGCTGGTGGAAATACCGCAGAGCCCGGAAGTGACTACAAAGCCGGCGATACTCAGCAGCAGATACTTCTTGCGCCCCAGGCGGTCGGTAAAAAAGCCGGTCAGCGGCATGAAGACTGCCGAACCCATCAGGTAGGAGGTGAGCACCCAAGCGATGGAGTCGCTGGTGGCGCCCAGCTCGCCCGTCATATGCGGCAGCGCCACATTGATAATGGTGGTGTCGAGCACCTGCATGATGGTGGCGGCCATGACCGCCACAGCGACCCAGAAGCGCTGTACGTTCATGACTTCAGCCGCACCGTGACCTGGGCACTGGCGCCAACGCGATAGGGCTGGTTGGCGGCGTCGCCGGTAAAGCGGATACGCACCGGCACGCGCTGCGTGACCTTGACCCAATTGCCGGTGGCATTCTGCGCCGGCAGCAGGGAGAAGGCGGCGCCGGTGCCATAGCCAATGGTATCCACCACGGCGGCGTAGGTGTGGTCTGGCTGCATGTCGATGGCGATGGTGGCCTGCTGCCCGTTATGAATGCCTGGCAACTCGGTTTCCTTGAAGTTGGCGTCTACCCAGAAACTGCCGCGCACGACCACCGAGAACAGCGGCACGCCGGGCACGACGGCGCTGCCAGGCACCAGACTCAGGTTGGTGACCCAGCCGTCTTCGCTGGCAATACCGTGGGTGTGCGCCAGATCAAGCCGCGCCTGATCAACCGCCGCACGCGCAGCCAGAACTGCTGGCGTGGCGTGGCCGGTCGCCGCCAGCTTGTCCTGCGCGCCAGACAGGCGGGCCTGTGCGCCGGCAAGGGCGGCTTCGGCCTCGTGCAACTGGGCCTGGGCGTTGTCGTCGTCCTGCTGTGACACATAGCCCTTGAGCCGGGTGGCGTGCAGGCGATCTGCGTTGATACGGGTAGCAGCCAGCGCCACCTGTGCCTGGTCGACAGCAGCAGCGCTGGAGGTTACCACTGAAAGATTCTCGTGATTGTCCTGCTGCGCCTGCGCCAGCTTGGCCTCGGCCTGCTCCAGTGCGACCTGGAAGGGGGCCGGGTCAATGTCGAAAAGCACCTGGCCGGCCTTGACCGGCTCGCCTTCCTTCACATACACGGCAATCACCGGGCCACCGACCTGGGCGGCCACTTGCACAATCTGCGCATTTACGTAGGCGTTGTCGGTGCTGCGATAGGCCTGGCTATGCTGCCAGAACAGATAGCCGCCCGTGGCTGCCCCGATCACGATGACCACGCCCAGCAGGATTTTTACTGTCTTCTTCACAGCCGGGCCTCCGCAGCCTGCTGCACCCGCTCCAGTATTTCCGTTGCCTGGAGCAGGGCTTGTTCATCAATGCCTTGCAGCAATTCCTTGCGGCAGGCGTCGGCCTCTTTTTGCACCCGCGCATACAGCTGGCGGCCCTGGTCGGTAAGGGCAATCAGTCTTACCCGGCGGTCGCTGGGTGAGGGGGTGCGCAGCACCAATCCGTCGCGCACGAGGCGATCTATCATGGCGACCATGGTGGCGCCCTCAACCCCGACCTGATGCGCCAGCTCGCTTTGTGAGCAGGGGCTGCTGGCCCGGGCTACCTTGGCAATGGTCATCCACCCGGCCTGACCCAGGCCAAGATCCTTGAGCCGGCGGTCCAGCACCTGGCGCCACAGGCGTGAGGCGTAGTGGAGGGAGGCCGAGAAGCGTTCATCAATAGGTGTCATATTAAGTGCAACCATATAGTTAGCTATCTAATGATATGGTTGCGAGGGGATTATTTCAAGCGATTTGCGAGGGATTTCTGAAGGAGGCCCTGAGAAAGTCAGGGCCTCATCGAACCTAAAACTTGCCGTGTCGGCCGCCACCTTCATTAAAGCGGCTGGCGCCCGCCAGGGTTTCGCCGGATTGCAGGGTTTGCAGACCCCCGTCAAACTCCTGCTGCAGGGCCTCGGTTTCGTTCAGGTTCCATTGCCCATAGGCGCTGAGGCGGTCGTTGCGCAGGCAGTTTTGCGGGAAGGCGGCAATTTGCAGGGCCAGTTGCGTGGCGGCCTCAATCAGGGCTGCGGGCTCCACCACCCGGTTAGCCAGGCCCATTTGCAAGGCTTCGTTTGCGCTCACCGCGCGCCCGGTCAGGATCATGTCCATAGCCCGGCTCATGCCGATCAGGCGCGGCAGGCGTACGGTGCCGCCGTCGATCAGGGGCACGCCAAAGCGGCGGCAAAAGACGCCAAAGACAGCCGTTTCGTCGGCTACCCGCATATCACACCACAACGCCAACTCCAGGCCGCCCGCCACGCAGTAACCGGAAATGGCAGCAATAACGGGCTTGGACAGCTGCATACGGGTAGGGCCCATGGGGCCGTCGCCCTCAGGCAGCAGGCGGTTGAGGCGCTCGGGCTGGCCGCTGGCGACGGCCTGAAGATCAGCGCCCGCGCAAAATACGCCGTTGGCGCCGGCAAGAATGGCCACGCTCAGGTCGGGGTCAGCTTCAAAGGCCCGGAAGGCCTCGGCAAGGGCCGCCGCCGTGGGGCCATCCACGGCATTGCGTTGGCCGGGGCGGTCGAGAGTGACAATCAGCAGGGGCGGGCGGCGGTCAATATGCAGGGGGCTGGTTTTGGCGTCTGACATGGCGAGACTCACAAGGGAAAATACCGGAAAGAAACATTACATATAGTAACATATTAAATCAATATAAGTAATATAATGAAAACAACAGACCGTGGTTGCACCCATGAGCACAGCTGCCCCCACCGCCAAGAGTTTCATTCTCGACATGCTGCTGGCTGCCGAAGGCCGGCCCCTGTCTGCGCGTGACGCCATTATCGCCTGTGCGGTTTTCAGCATCAGCGAAAACAGCGTGCGGGTGGCGCTGGCGCGCCTGTCCTCGGCCAGCATGATAGTGGCCGCAGGCCGTGGCGCCTACCGCCTGGGGCCACGCGCCATGGAGTTGGCCGGCGACGTAGCCACCTGGCGCACGGCGGAGCAGCGTATCCGACCCTGGCAGGGTGGCTTTGTTGCCGTGCATGCCGGTGCGCTCGGGCGCAGTGACCGTAGTGCCCTGCGCCAGCGCACTCGCGCCCTGCAGATGCTGGGCTTCCGCGAGTTGGACAAGGGCCTGTACGTGCGCCCCGACAATATCGAAGACAGTGTGGATACCGTGCGCCACCGTCTTTATACCCTCGGCCTGGAGCGCGAGGCCGCTGTATTCCTCGCCGCCGGTTTTGACAGCGAGCGTACTGCGCTTATCCCCAGGTTGTGGGACGGCAAGGCGCTCAACGCCAGCTACCGCCAGCTACGCCAGCAGATGCAGGGCTGGCTGGACACTGCCGATGAACTGGAGCCGGACGTGGCCGCGCGCGAATCGTTTTTGCTGGGCGGTCGCGCCATCCGGCAAGTAGTATTTGACCCGCTGTTGCCGGAGCCGCTGGTGGGTGTGGCGGAGCGCCATGCCTTTGTCGAGGCCGTGCACCAGTTCGACCGGGCCGGCCGCGTGATCTGGCAGCGTTTTTTTGAGCACAGCACCGGACAGCCGGCGACGCATTTGCAGGTGGAGAAGCCGGTGCATTGATCGCTGCTTTGTAGTGGTAAATGGGAAGGGCAGGTAAGAAATTCGCTGTAATCAAACAAGCAATGGACGTAGGGTGCGCTGTGCGCACGCGGATTAACTGTCCTTCCTATGGCCTGCGCACCGCGAATCCTGCACTGGGGGGATCCTGCACTGGTGGTTATTTCGTCATTCCCGCGTTCGCGGGAATGACGGAGAAGTTTTCATGTCTTTGCTTTTTTTAATAAATGAATCAAAGGCATTGCTGCTGATTTGCAGTGACAAAAATATTCAGGAGGGTAAACCATGAACGCACCCCACGAACAATCCCAATCCGAACATTTCCTCGCCACCACGCACGAGGTGTTCAACCAGCCCCGCGAATTACAGAACTACAATCTTTTTACGCAAGATCAAGCCCTGCGCGAAGGCGTGGAACGCGAAGGTGCAGCCTGGGCCAACGCAGAAATAGAAGCCTTCGGCGCACTGGTCGGTAAAGCCGACTATCTTGAACTGGGCCAGCTGGCCAATAAATTCCAGCCGGAATTCGACACCCATGACCGCTTTGGCCATCGTACCGATCTGGTGACGTTCCACCCGGCCTATCACACGCTGATGAAAACGGCGATAGAGCACGGCCTGCATGCCTCGCCCTGGAGCGAGCCCAAATCCGGCGCCCACGTAGCGCGTGCGGCCAAGTATTATATGCAATACCAGGTCGAGGCCGGCCATTGTTGCCCCATCACCATGACCTTTGCTGCCGTGCCCTCGTTGCGCACGCAGCCGGAACTGGCAAAAATATGGGAACCGCTGATTACTTCGCGCCAGTACGACCCGCGCAATGTGCCGGTGGCCGATAAACAAGGCGTCACCATCGGCATGGCCATGACCGAAAAGCAGGGCGGCTCCGATGTGCGCGCCAATACCACGCGCGCCTATGCCGTTGGCCAGAGCGGGCCGGGTCAGGCTTATGAACTGGTCGGCCATAAATTCTTTGTGTCCGCTCCCATGTGCGATGCCTTTTTGGTGCTGGCGCAAACACCCGGCGGTCTTTCCTGTTTCCTGCTGCCGCGTTGGCGGCCCGACGGGACTAAAAATCCGCTACAAATCCAGCGCCTCAAGAAAAAAATGGGCAATGCCTCCAACGCCTCCAGCGAAACCGAACTGCGTGGCGCGCTGGCGTGGATGGTGGGCGAGGAGGGCAGGGGCGTGCGCACCATTATCGAAATGGTGAGCATGACGCGCTTTGATTGCATGATAGGGTCCAGTGGCGGCATACGCATGGCTGCTTCACAGGCCCTGCACCATTGCAGCCAGCGTGCCGCTTTTGGCAAGCGGCTGAACCAGCAGCCGCTCATGCAGAACGTGCTGGCCGACCTCGTGCTGGAAAGCGAAGGCGCCATCGCCATGACCCTGCGCATGGCGCGCGCCATGGACAGCCGCGAGCAGGAGCAGGAAGACCTGCTCGCACGGCTTGCCACGGCGGTGGGTAAATACTGGATTTGCAAGCGCGTGCCCAACCATGCCTACGAGGCTATGGAGTGCATTGGCGGTAGCGGCGTCATGGAAGACAGCATGATGCCGCGCCTGTACCGCGAGGCCCCGGTCAACGCCATCTGGGAAGGTAGCGGCAATGTGCAGTGCCTCGACGTATTGCGTGCCATGCAAAAGACCCCCGCCGTGGTCGAAGCCTTTTTTGCCGAACTCAAGCTGGCCCGTGGTGGCCACAAGGCGCTGGATCAGTATGTGGGCGAGTTGGGCCAGTCCCTGACCCGGCTGGACGACATGGAGTACCGCGCCCGCGACCTCGTAGACCGCATGGCCGTGGCCTTCCAGGCCTCCCTGCTGGTGCGCCATGCCCCGGCCGCCGTTAGCGACGCCTTTTGTCGTTCCCGTCTACAGCAGCAAGGTAGTCACAACTACGGCACACTGCCGCAGGGCGTGGATTGCGCCGCCATCATTGCCCGCGCCACGTCACAAAGCGCATAAACAGCACGCCCGCCGGGTGCTATGATGGCGCCCGCCGGGCTGCGAGAACGGCCTTTGTTTCGAGATGAGCATGAACGATATCTACGGTGACGATGAACCCCAACTGCCGGCAGACCTGCTCGCCGGCAAGCACCGCCGTGTACAGGGCCTGAACGAGAAGCCCCTGCCGGTTTGGAAGCAGGGCCTGCTGGGTGGGGCCGTGCTCGTTGTGCTGGGCGGCCTTGGCTATGCCGTTTACGAAGCCTATTTCGACGTCAAGCCGGAAACCACGGTGGAATTCTACGAAGGTGTTAAAATCGCAAGCGGGCCGGCACAAAAGGATGCCCAAGCCGCCGCCGCCCATTTTCGCGCCAGCCCGGCCTATGCAAAGGCGCAGCAGCGGGCCTTGCGGGATGTGCAGCAGGGGCAGGATTCGGGGCAGTAGTTGTAGCGGCTTGCAGTTGTAGTTCCGCCAACTTGCAATGAGCAGTGACTCACGATAGCCGTGCTGGGCCAGGTGTCGCTCCAAGTCGTCAATGTGGAGCAAGAGTCTTTTCAGAGGCCCAGCCAACTGTGCGCCTGTGGCGTCAGATATGGAGAGACTGATTTCCAGCTGATCGTGTAGCTGGGAGAGCCGCAGGAATACGGCCCGATCTCGTAGACTCCGAAAACGATGTTGAGCGCACCGTCGTCCAGTTGCCAATTCTCAGTGTTGAACACAAAGCTGCCGGGATCTGGCGCCTGGTAGCCGGATTCCCGACAATTGTGTACCGATGCACTGGCATTTGCCTGCATTTTGGCCAAGGCCAGTATGGCGGCGTGGTTGATGGGGTCTTTCCTGAACAGATCGTTTGCCGTGAGCAGGTGCCCGGTGTCGACAAGCCAGTTATCATTCGAACTGTCGTCGTGGGGATGCGGCATGCCCTGGCTGTTTTCGCTGCTATCGACTGCCACCGTCATGAGATGTGTTCCAATGGCTCGGGCGCGGGTAGTTACCGTCATCTCGCCCTGTCCTGCATCGGTACACAGGTTCCGGCTGGCTTTTTCCTGATAGGTTTTCCGGGCGATGGCATTCCACCGTTTCTCCGCTGTTGTAGCAGGCGCGTCGATCTGGGGATAGGTGCTGTACTGGCTGGCGAAGACCATGGAGTGAGGGCTCGAAGGGCCGCTCTCGGCGTCGTCGCTGGGTGTATTCTCAGCCGGGCATGCAGCATGGGTGAAGCTCTCGACAAGGTAAACCGTGGGCCCTGATCCATGGGTGCTCAGTTCGCGAAGCTGCTCAATCCGGTCGTTGTAGCGAACCCTCACACAGCGCTCCTGATCGTCCTTGCTGGTGGGCTGACCCTGATGGGGAGCATGAGCGCCGCGTGTGTCGCACACTTCCTGCACCCAGCCGACCCAAGCCGCTTCGGCGTGCCGAACCTGTGTCCGGGCTGACTCAGAGAGGGGTTGCAGGGCCTGTCGGAAAGCCACGGCCAGATCGTCATCCGTGCCTGACAAGGTGGCGTCGGTACAAACCATCTTTTCCAGATTAGTGCTCGCCCGCTCGCAGGGGAAGCTGGTTGCCCCAGCTGTAGTTGCCTCCAGTAACATTATGCACGCTGCATAGAGAAGCTTAAGGCGCATCGGTAGTACCTGTTGGACATTGTGGGGGTGCTTCGGTCAGCCTGAGGTGTACCCTAATCTGGTATCAGAAAAATATTGAGCTACCGATTTTCCCGCGTATGCCAAATCCGCAACACATAAATGAGGGACCGCTGAATCTCATAGCGCAGCTCATAGTGCCCTATAAGCAGCCGCCGAACCTCGCGTGGGTCAAACTCGTCGAGTCTTTCACCAAGGCGCGGGTTGGCCAGCAGCCGGGCAGCGGCAGCGCTGAGTGCCTGTACCGTGCGTGTAGCAGCAGGCCCGTCTACAGATGCCAGAAACTCATAGAGTCGCATCAGGTCGGACAGTGCCTTGCTGGTCCACTTAAGTTCCATCAGCGTGGTATCGGCAAGGGGTGTTCGCTGCCAAGGCTCTCGGCCCAGGCTTGCACGGCCTGATGGTCGATGACCTGGCCAGCATCCACATCGGCCATGGCCTCACGTGTCAAACGGCTGCGTTCGTCTTCTTGATCAATCCAGGCCGATAACGCCTGCTTCATGATCCAGCCACGAGAGCGCTCCAGTCGCTCGGCCATCTGGTCAACTTTCTCGGCCAGCGCCTGCGGCACATGGGCGGTCAGTACTCGGGTATCGGCCATTTTATCACTCCGGGACATAATTCAATCAAAGTATATAATAATGATTAACTATGATTTCATCAATGTCAGTCATTCCCTGTCCCGATGAATGTACGGTCTTTTGGCATCTGCTCGGGTAGTGGCTGGGTTGTCAGTCCTGCCCCACAGTTGCCGCGTTTGCCCCTTGCAATAAAACAATCCCTTCCCTAAATTGACCGCATGGTTAATAAATTATGCCCCCTGACACTCACCCTGAGCGGCCGTGGTCGTGGCCGTCCGCGTGCCGATGCGCAGGCGCTGCCGCGCGAGGCCATCCTGCGCCAGGCCTTTGAGGCCTTTGCGCGGGAGGGTTTTGATGGCCTTTCCATGCGTCAGCTGGCCAGTGAATGCGGGCTGAGCAACAGCATGTTGCACCACCACTTCAGCACCAAGCGCGATCTGTGGTTTGAGGTGGCTGACAGCGTGTTTGCCCCCCTGTTTGCCCGCCAGATGGGCGTGCTGGACGCGCAGTATGTGGCAGGTGACGCGGTGCAGACCCTGCGCGAGGCCATGCGCGCCTCCTTCACGCTGGCGAGCGAGGCGACCGAGGTGTTGGGTTTCATGTTCCGCGAAAGCGATGGCGACGATGAGCGTGGCGAGTACATCCGCCAGCGCTACATGGACCCTTACATGGCCCGTATTGATGCCCTGATTGCCGAGGGCAAGGCAGCAGGGCAGATTGCCGACCTGCCCGAGGCCTGCCTGCATACCGTGGTGGTGGGCGTGATGCGTCTCCTGTTGTTGCCCGGCAAGCTCTGCCGGGATCTGGAACCGCATAGGGTTGATGCAGCCAGTCAAAAGGCGTTTATCGATGCACTGGTGGAAACGGTGGTCGGTGGTTTTATCCGGCGCTGACCGGCAAAAAAAGAGAGAGGGACGGCATGCCCGCCAATCCGCCATCAGGTGGATGGCGCGGAGGGGGTTGCAAGGGCTTGTGCCCGCCTTGCAGCAGGCAGTCGACGGCGCCAAGAGCGCATTAAAGAGAACCCGTAAATGCATACACGAATTCTGGCGGCCGCTCTGGTTGCCCTGGGCGCTGCCACGCTGGCAGCCTGTAGCAATAATGCCGACCCGGCCCCTGCGCCGGTGCGCCCGGTGCGTCTGGTTACCGTCAACGGGGCGGGCAGCAGCCCGACCGTGGACCTGGCCGGTGACGTCAAGGCGCGCGTGGAGTCGCGCATGGGTTTCCGTGTGGCGGGCAAGATTATCGAGCGCCATATCGAGGTCGGCCAGCACGTGCATCAGGGCGAAGAGCTGATGCGTATCGACGCGCGCGACTACCAGCTCTCCGATCTGGCCGGCAAGTCCAGCCTGGCCGCCGCGCGTGCCAGCCTTGATGTGGCCCAGAGCGAATACCAGCGTTTTGTCAGCCTGCACGACAAGGGCTATGTCTCCCAGACCGATCTTGACCGCCGCCGCAGCGAGCTGGCGGCCGCGCAGGCGCAGTTTGGCACCGCCCAGAGCAGCGCGGCCATCCAGGGCAATCAGGTGGGCGACACCGTGCTCAAGGCCGATGTTGACGGCGTAGTGGAAGCGGTGAGCGCTGATGTAGGCGAAGTCGTCGGCACCGGGCAGCCTGTGGTCACGCTGGCGCGTGATGGCGAGCGCGAAATCGAAGTCGAATTCCCCGAAGACCAGACCAGCCTCGCCAAAGACGCCAGCGCCGAGGTAAACCTCTGGGCCAGCCCCAACAAGCGCTATCCCGCCCACCTGCGCCTGCTGGCAGCGGCGGCCGACCCGGTGTCGCGCACCTTCCGCGCGCGCTACAGCGTGCAGGCGCCGGATGGTGTGCTGGCTCTGGGCCAGTCTGCCACGGTGCATTTGAGCCCGCCTTCCACGGCCGCTGCCGCCAAGGGCGTCTACCTGCCTACCAGTGCGCTGGTGGATGACGGCGGCAAGACCAGTGTCTGGGTCTATGACACTACCAGCTCCACCGTCAGGCGTGTGCCCGTCATGCCTTTGGGTGTGGACGGCAACCAGGTGCTGGCTGCCGGCATCGCCGCCGGTACGCAGGTGGTGAATGCCGGGGTGCATATCCTGGTCGACGGGCAGAAGGTACGCCCGCTCGATGTTGCGGCGCAGTAGGGGCGCCGCCGAGATGGATAACAATAAAGAGCGCTTCAATCTTTCCCGCATTGCCATTCAAAACCCGACCATCACCCTATATCTGCTGGTCACGCTGCTGGCCGCGGGTATTTTTGCCTATTTCCAGTTGGGTCAGGACGAAGACCCGCCCTTTGCCTTCCGCATCATGGTCGTACGCTCCTTCTGGCCGGGCGCCACCGGCATGCAGATGGCCGAGCAGGTTACCGACAAGCTGGAGAAAACCCTGCAGGAAGTGCCTTGGGTCGACAAGATCCGCAGCTATTCCAAGCCCGGCGAAACCACCGTCATCATCGAGCTGAAAGACTCCTCGCCAGCGGCGGAAATACCGGGGGTGTGGTACACGGTACGCAAGAAAATAGGCGACATGAAAGACACCCTGCCGCCGGGCGTGCAGGGGCCTTTTTTCAACGACGATTTCAGCGATGTGTATGGCGTTATTTATGCGCTTAGTGCTGACGGTTATACCCGCGCCGAGCTGAAAGATTACGCCGACATGGTGCGGCAGGAATTCCTGCACGTGCCCGGCGTGGCCAAGGTCCAGTTTTTTGGCGTGCAGGATGAAAACGTCTATATCGAGGTGTCGCAGCAGAAGCTGGCGACCATGGGCATCAGCGTCAACCAGGTGATCGAAGCGATCAACCAGCAGAATGCCGTGACCGCCTCGGGTGTTTTGCGCACGCCTACCGACGATATCCAGGTGCGTATTGCCGGCCAGTTTAACAGCATCGACGAGCTGCGCCAGTTGCCGCTGCAATTCAATGGCCGCAACTTTCGTCTGGGCGATATCGCGCATATCGAGCGCAGCTACCAGGACCCGCCCGCGCCCAAGGTTTTTCACAACGGCAAGGAAGTCATTGCCATCGGTATTTCCATGTCCAAGGGCGGCGATATTATCGAGCTGGGCAAACAGCTAAAAGCGGCCAGCGCCCGCCTGAACAAGACGCTGCCCGTGGGCATTGAGATGGAGCAGGTGGAAGACCAGCCGGGCGTGGTGTCGGGCAGCGTGCATGAGTTCCTGCACACACTCAGCGAAGCGCTGATTATCGTACTGGCAGTCAGCTTTCTCAGCCTGGGCCTGCACCGCAAGCCCCTGCGTATCGATATTCGCCCCGGTTTGGTAGTGGGCCTGTCGATTCCCACGGTGCTGGCCATCACCTTTCTGGTGATGAAGCAGACGCATATCGACCTGCATAAAATATCGCTGGGCTCGCTGATTATCGCGCTGGGCCTGCTGGTGGACGACGCCATCATCATCGTGGAAATGATGGTGCGCAAGCTGGAGGAGGGCTATGACCGCCTCAGCGCCAGTACCTATGCCTATACCGCCACGGCCATGCCCATGCTTACCGGCACGCTGATTACGGCCACTGGCTTTTTGCCGATTGGCCTCGCGGAATCGGCCGTGGGCGAATACACCTTCGCGATTTTTGCCGTGACCACCTCGGCCCTACTGATTTCCTGGCTGGTGTCGGTGTATTTCGTGCCTTTCCTCGGTCATCGCTTGCTCAAGGTTCCGCCGCATGTCGAAGGCGAAACGCACGATATGTTCAGCTCGCCGTTTTACCTGCGTGTGCGGGGTGTGGTGGACTGGTGCGTGGAACACCGCCGTATCACCATCGGCGGCACGCTGCTGGCGCTGGTGTTTGGTATCGCGGGCATGGTCGTGGTGGATAAACAGTTTTTCCCTGACTCCAACCGTACCGAAATCCTGCTCGACCTGTGGTTGCCGGAAGGTTCATCACTCGCCAATACGGAGGGCGTGGCCAAACGGGTCGATGCCTTCCTGCGGCGCGACCCCGACATGGCCAGTGTCACCAGTTTTGTCGGCAGCGGCGTGCCGCGCTTTTACCTGCCGCTGGACCAGATATTCCCGCAGGACAATGTGGCGCAGATGATTTTGCAGCCGCATGACCTGGCCGCGCGTGAACGCCTGCGCCTGAAACTACCGGAGCTGCTGGCGCAGAATTTCCCCGAAGCGCGCAGCCGTGTACACCTGCTGCCCAACGGCCCGCCCGTGCCTTACCCGGTCATGTTCAATGTCATGGGCCCGGACCCGGTAAAAGTGCGACAGCTGGCCGACCAGGTGAAAAAAATCGTCAGCAGCGATCCGGGAATGTTCGGTGTGAACGACAACTGGAATGAATCCATCAAGGTACTGGATATCGACGTGGATCAGGCCCGCGCCCGCGCGCTGGGCGTCACCAGCCAGTCGCTGGCCGATGCCTCGCAGACCATTCTTTCCGGCACCACGGTGGCGCAATACCGCGAGGGCAACAAGCTGATCAATATCGTGCTGCGCCAGCCGGAAAACGAGCGCAACAGCATCAGCGCCATGGCCAACGCCTACCTGCCCACCGCCAGTGGCAATTTCATTCCCTTCTCGCAGGTGGCGCACCCGCATCTGGCCTGGGAGCCGGGCGTGGTGTGGCGGCAGAACCGCGACTTTGCCATCATGGTGCAGGGTGACGTGGTGGAAGGCCAGCAAGGCGCCACCGTGGCCGTGCGTATCGACAAAGTGCTGGATACGCTGCGCGCCCAGCTCGACGGCGGCTACCGCATCGAAATTGCCGGCACCGTGGCCGAGTCCAGCAAGGGCCAGGGCTCCATCAATGCCAAGATGCCATTGATGCTGTTCATCATGTTTACCCTGCTCATGCTGCAATTGCGCAGTTTCTCGCGCAGCGTGCTGGTGTTTGTCACCGGGCCGCTGGGCGTTATCGGCGCGGCCTTTACCTTGCTGCTGCTGCACCGGCCCATGGGTTTTGTGGCCCTGCTCGGGATTATTGCGCTGAATGGCATGATCATCCGCAACTCGGTGATTCTCATCGACCAGATCGAGCAGGATATTGCGCGTGGCGTGGATACCTGGACGGCGATTGTCGAAGCCGCCGTGCGCCGTTTCCGGCCCATCATGCTCACGGCTGCCGCAGCGGTGCTGGCCATGATTCCGCTGCTGCACAGCACCTTCTGGGGGCCGATGGCAGCGGCCATCATGGGTGGGCTGATTGTGGCCACCGCCCTGACATTACTGAGTTTGCCGGCGATGTATGCGGGGTGGTTCGGGGTAAAACGGAAGGTTGCCGACAAGTGAAAAGGTGGATATTGGCGTTCCCTGAAAAAGCAAAGGCGCTGGGCCCCCGCGTTCGCGGTGGTGACGGTTATATTTTCAAGGTTCAATGGAGACAAATGCATAGCGATAGCTAAAACCAGCGTTACTCCAACTTGCCATGCACCTCAAGCCGCTCAACGCCCGACACCACACCCTAAAAGGAAAACCATCACCCCCGCGAACGCGGGGGGGGGCAGCGCCTTTTACCTGCCTACCTTGCAGGCTCCCAGGGTTGCAGAGACTTGGTGTATCCGAATCCGGAGTACACGCATCTGCACGTCATAAAAATAGCAATAAAAAAGGAGAGCCGAGGCTCTCCTTTGTCATCACCAAAAGCAGATCAAGCCTTGGCGCGGCTGCGGAACTCGCCGGTGCGGCTGTCGATTTCGATCTTTTCACCGATTTCGATAAAGGCGGCCACCGGCAGTTCATAGCCGTTGGACAGGCGGGCGGTCTTCATGACCTTGCCGGAGGTGTCGCCCTTGGCGGCCGGTTCGGTGTAGGCCACTTCACGCACGATCACGGTGGGCAGTTCCACGGAAATGGCTTTTTCGTTGTAAAGCACCACTTCGCAGATGTCTTCCATGCCTTCTTCGATGAAGTGCTGGGCGTCGCCCAGGTTTTCGGCTTCCACTTCCATCTGGTTGAATTCTTCGTCCATGAACACATACATGGGGTCGGCAAAGTAGGAGTAGGTGGCCTTCTTCTTTTCAAGAATGACAGGCTCGAACTTTTCATCGGCCTTGTAGACGGTTTCCTGCGCCTGGCTGGTCAGCAGGTTTTTCATCTTCATCTTGACCACGGCCGAGTTGCGGCCGGACTTGTTGTATTCAGCCTTCAGTACGATCATGGGAGCATTGTCTACCATGATCACTTGGCCGGCGCGGACTTCCTGGGCGGTCTTCATCTTCTATCTCGAGCAGGGGTGGGGGTCAGAGGGCCGCTATTCTACCTGACTGTGGTAAAAGTGCATCAGTCCTGTGGTCAAGTCCTGCTGTTTCGCCAGACGGGCGGTCCAGATTCGGCAGACAGACCTGAGCAAAGGAAGGTCTGCCAGCAGGGCAGGCCAGGGATTGGTGGGCTTGGGGGGGGCGTTCCAGGCCCGCATCGCCTCCGTCCAGAGCGCCGGCATGGGGCTGTGCTGGCTCACCTGATGGATAAAAGCCTCCAGTTTGACCCGGTGTGTGTCGTCTTCCTGTGGGTAGATATGCCAGAGCAGGGGCCGGTCGGCCCATTGGGCCCGCACAAAGGAGTCCTCTCCCCGCACCGCGTTAAGGTCGCAGGCCCAGAGCAGGCGGTCGTAATCGTCGGTATCCAGCAGGGCTAATATGGCAATACTCAGGGCTCCCTTTTGCACGCGGTCGCCGGTTTGCAGGGTTGCCACACCCGCCCAGCGGGCGATATCAGGCAACGCGCGCCCAACTGGCACGATCAGCAGGCTGCTGGTGTCATCCGCCGCCAACGCCGTCAACAGGTCGTCGATAGCCGGATTTTCATAGGCAAACAGTGACAGGCGTCGTCCCATACCCATGGCCTCGGGCAGACCCAGACCGGACCAGAAGTGGCTTTGGGCCTCTGCGCTGGCCTGAAAAGTATCGCGCCTCTCCAGCAAGCCCGACTCCCGCATCAGGCCGCCGGTACGGGGCGTAAAGCCCGGAAACCAGAAGTGCTGGGTCAGGCCGCTGGTAGGGTGTCGGGAGGGCAGGCCATGGCAGTCTTCCACCCAGCCCTCGGCGCTCAGGTATTCCAGGTTGAGCCAGACCGGGGCTGGCTGGCGGGTGCTCATGGCGTGCAAAAAATCCAGGGGCAGGGCGCAGCCAAAGCCCTCGATGACGAGATCGCCGGGGTCGGTCATCGTCCCGTCCGCAGCCCAGTGGCAGACGGTGATGTCGCCCAAAGCCTGCCATGGCAGCAAAGGATCAAGTGCCGGGGCAATACGGGCAAACGTGCCGAGGTCATTGACCCAGAGCGTGACCTTCACGCCGTGCTCCGCCGCCAGTTGCCGGGCCAGCCGCCAACAGACGCCGATATCGCCATAGTTGTCGATGATATTGCAGAACAGATCACAGCGCGTCATGGGGCCTCCAGGCGGGCATGGTAACGCGCGATGGGTGGGAGCGGCTATTGCGTTTATTGCACGACGCTTCGGCTTGGCCGGCACATGAGCTATGCTCGGGGTTGGTCCCTTATTACAACAAAAATCAGGAGGAACCCCATGAACGATGCCGTCCGGCGCGCCCAGCGCGAAAAACTGGTGCTGGACCATTTTGCCGATGAGGTCAGCCAGAACTTCGACAAGGTATTGGCCACCTTTCCGCACCCGCGCTATGAGCTTATCCCGACCGGCGTGGTGCATGACGGCAGCACCAATGTCATGCGCTATTACATCGACAGCCGCCGCGCCTTCCCCGACCAGCGCCACGAGATGATACAGTTGCGTCACAGCGACGATGCCGTCATCTGCGAATTCTGGCTGCTGGGCACCCACAAGGGCCATCTCGGCGCGCTGCCACCGACCAACCAGACTTTCCGGGTGCGTATGACGGCGTTTTTCATCTTTGAGGGTGAGCGGCTTGTTTGCGAGCGGATTTATTTCGATGTGCTCACGCTGCTGCGGCAACTGCTGCGTGATGTGAGCTGGAAACGGCCTACCAGCCTGATTTTGCTGGTGCGTACGTTGCTGGGGGCGAGAAAGGAATTGCGCTAACTTTATTCCCTTCGGGAGAGGGCTAGGGGGAGGGGAATCTGGAATTGGCCGCGCTAGTTCCAGATTCAACCCGGCGGCCAATGCCATTCAGTTAAGGAAAATGATGGCTACCCTCTTGCCGTGAGACAATGCCCGCAGGGCGTACAAGGGGACGGGCGTCCAAACCTGCAGCGGTGGCGAATTTGCAGTGCGGTCCCTCTACCGGCTGCGCTCCCGGCACAGCCCGGACTACCCTCCATCCCTGGAGGGCAACCCCTACCCCTCTCCCGGAGGGAGAAGGGGCAGCTAAACTGAATGGCGTCATCTACTAACAGCCTGCTGAAAATCTCAAAAACGCAATTTTGAATGGTGCTGTAGGCTTCAAACTTGGCTGATTTCACCCGAAAACCGCTCAAGATTTCGCATAGCATCACCGGATTTGTACGTTTTTTGACCGGTAAAATTTCGGAAAATAGATTTTCAGCAAGCTACTAACGCCGCGTCAACCGCTTCCGCCACCAGGACCAGTCCTCATCCGCCGCCCGCAGCGCAAAAAGTGCATCCATATCGGCATAAACCTGATCTTCCACTTTCTTTCTGACCTCCCACTGCGCCTCCTTGTCAGCATGGTGCTCCTGATATTCCTGTGTGGAAATACGTGGCCCAAAACGGAAATACAGCTTTTCCGGCCGTGGTATCATGGTGCCGGGTATGCCGGTAATAATCGGGTTGAAAGCCTCGCCATTACGCAGGTATTTTTCCATGAAGCCGCTGCGTTGCATGGCGCGGCCCAGGCGCGAATCGCGGAAATCGTTGGCATCGTAATGAATGTCATAGGCATCATCGGCACCCACGGCGGCAAAGGTGGCGATGTCGTAGCCATGCTCCATGGCCATGGCGGCAAAGCCGGTGCGGGCCTTCCAGATCAACTGGTAGCTCTCACCCCGGTTTTTCATCACCTCACGGGCCCCGCCGGGAAACACCAGAATATTGGCGCCGCTTTGCATCAGGGCCGCGCAGTTTTCGCGCGAGCCCACGACCGAGCCGAATTTGGTCAACAGCGAGCGCCAGCCCGGCACCATGAAATGAAAGCGGTCGGTCAGCGAGCGCAGATAAACACCGGAGTGCTCGTAGATGCCGGCCACCATCAGTGGCGCATCCAGCCCACCCATGATCGTGTGGTTGCCTACATATAGTGCAGGCCGGGACGCGTCGATATTTTCGAGGCCGAAAAATTGCGGCGCAAACCAGGCCTGCTGGGCCGTGAGAATTCTTTTCAGGCTGGCCAGGGGAGGAGGCTGGAAATCCAGCAGGGATGGGGTGGCGGCCATGAAAGCTCCTGTTTCGTATATGCGCTGTATACCTTTTATTCTATCAGAAGTTTTCAGGCGCAGAATCGCGGCTCAGGCCAATAGAGCCTGCAAATCAGGCCAGCACATCCCGATTGATTCCCGCCAGACCCGGCAGGCCCATCTGCGCCAGTGCCAACTCGATTTCATGCTGCAAAATATGCACAGCCTGTCTTGCCCCCCGCAGCCCGCCAGCGGCAACGCCATAAAGCGTGGGGCGGCCCACAAACACGAAATCCGCCCCCAGGGCACGGGCCTTGATGATGTCGCTACCCCGGCGCACGCCGCTGTCCAGCATCAGCGTCATGTCCTTGCCCACGGCGGCCCGAATGGATGGCAAAAGTTGTAGCGGAGAAGGCGCGCTGTCAAAGGCCCGGCCACCGTGATTGGAAATCAGCAGGCCGTCAGCGCCAGCGTCGGCGGCACGACGCGCATCATTGACCGCAAGAATGCCCTTGATCACCAACTTGCCCGGCCAGAGTTGGCGCAGGCTGTCGAGCTCGCGCCAGGTCTGGGTAAAGGGAATCTGTGCGGTAAAAAGGTCGGCAATTTCCTGGGCGCCGGCTTTCGGGCTTGCATAAGGCGCCCAGTTTTCAAAACGTGGCATGCCGTTGCGGACAAAGTTCGCCAGCCAAAGCGGGTGGCTCAGGAAATCCAGCAGCATGGCCAGGGTAGGGCGCACGGGCGGCACAAAGCCATTGCGGATATCGCGTTCGCGTTTGGAGTGCACGGGCACATCCACCGTCAGCATCAGCGTGTCCACACCGGCATCGCGCGCACGGCGCAATAAATCGGCGGTGATTTTCGCATCGCGCGACACATACAGCTGATACCAGACATTGCCCGGCGCTGCCTTGCACACAGCCTCCACCGAGGCAGTGCCCGCGCCTGAGAGCACGAAGGGAATGCCTGCTTCAGCCGCCGCCTGCGCCAGCATGATGTCGGCGCCGGGGCGGGCAAAAGCGGCCAGCCCGGTGGGGCCGATACCAAAGCTGCTTTTCCAGGTCTTGCCAAACACGGTAGCCGACTGGTCGATCTGCGACACGTCTACCAGGTAGCGCGGCAGCAGTTTGACCGCTTCATAGGCCGCGCGATTCTGGCGCATGCATATCTCGTCTTCAGCACCGCCGTCGATATAGTCGAACACCAGCCGGGGCAGGTGGCGGCGGGCGGCCTCGCGCAGCATGTCGATATTGCAGGCTTTGGCGCTGCTCATGCCCGCGCTCCGGCATAGTATTCGGCCAGCAGACCCACATAATTCTTGGCGTAGGTGTGCACATCACCGGGCCAGCGCGCGGAAATGAAATTGCCATCACGCACCACCCAGGCCGGGCTGGCATCGCTCAAGGTATCGCGGGCCATGCCACTCGTTTTCTTGAAAAAAGCGGGTGTGCCCTTGGGGACATCGAGAAAATCATCGGGGCTGGCCAGCAGGCGCTTGATTTCATTTTCCACGCTCCAGTAGCCCGCCGGCTCGCCGGCCTCCTCGAAATAGGTGCGGTAGTAGAGCGGGTCCCAGAAGCGGGCAAAAAAGCGCGTCAGGTTCCAGGCCGAGCGTTCCAGCTTCCAGGTCAGCGCCGTGGTCTTGCGACCGCGCAGCACCGACTGCCCGGTAATTGCCGACTTGGAGCGTGCCGCCAGCAGCACGCCATGGCAGACGGCGGCGATAGGCTTGTGCTGGCCTGCGGCATTTTTCGTTTCAAAGAAGGCAGCCACAAAGGTCTGCAAATCCTTGTCTTCGAGATAGGTGCGCATGCCCTTGGCATGACCACCGCCCAGCACGAGGCCATCATAATCGGCAACCTTCAGCGCGTCGTAGCGCTGTGGATTGAGAAAGGCGGCGTCTTGCTCCATCGCACTATAGGCCTCGCGCGCGCCGCTTTCGGCGCGCAGGATCAGGCCGATCAGACGCAGCTTTTTCAGGCCCGGCACGCGGGCCCAGGCGTCAAGGCCTTCGCCGCTGATCATAAGTGGGTCGGTGAAGGCGCGTTTCCCGTCCGGGGTGGCAAATTGCACCTGGTGGCCGGCGTCGCGGATGATGCGCCAGGTCACGGCCACTTCGGTGGGGTCAAAGTCCTGGTGGGGCAGGGGCATGAGTATATTGAGTGATGTCATGGTTCACCTCGTGTTGGTGGAAGCTTAGCGAATGCTGAGAGAAAAGCTGCCGAGCCAGTCGGCGGATACCTGGAGCGTGTCGCCAGGGCGCAGGAATTTGGGGTTGTTGATACTGCCGCCTATACCTTTTTCAATCACCGTGCGGCGCGGCATCAGGCTGCCCAGGAGGCGCTTCCAGCGTGGCACCGACATGGCCACGCCGGCCGGCGTGCCGGTCAGGATAATGTCGCCAGCGCGCAGGCGGCCACCGGGGGCAGACTGGCTGACCAACTGCAACATTTGCAGCGGACTGTAGATGATGTTGCTGGTTGGCGCGCTCTGGCGCAGTTCACCGTTCACCAGCGTTTTGAGCGTGACGTTCGGCAGCTTGTCGGCGGAGGGCGTGGCGGGGCACCAGACCTGATTCGCCACTGGCAGAAAGCCCGGCAGGCTTTTCGAGGCCGCCCAGAAGTCCAGGCGCCGTTCGGAGCCCTGGCCGGCAACCTGCACGCTACGGGCGGTTATATCGTTGGCCAGGAAAAATCCCACACGCGGCATACCCGCCGGCGTTGCCAGGTCACCGCTCTTGCAGTCATCGAGCAGCACCATGCCCAGTTCCACTTCGTAGTCGAGCAAGGCCGGCAGGGGCGAAAAGCGGCCGGGCAGCCATTTGGCCAGCGTGCTGTCGATGTTGGCTATGGCTGCCACCATCGCAGCGGCATCGGGCGTGCTGACACTGGCCGGGGTGACATCGGGTACACAGGACTTCATGAAGATGACGGGTTTGTCTCCCTTTTCGCCGGTTTCGCGGATATGGTCGGCGTAGGTCAGGCCCAGGGCAAAGACCCGGCCGGCCTGCGGCTGAAAGGGGGTGAGCGTGCCGTCTGCGAAGGAATACATGAAGCCACCTGTATGAGCCCGTTGATATGGTCTATATTGTGAGCATTAGCTCACTTTTTGGATACTCGCATATCCCATGCCTCTACAGTCCAGCATAAAACCCCGTAAAACGCCGCGCCAAGGCCGTGCCCAGGCCACGGTGGAAGCCATACTCGATGCCACGGCTCACATTCTGGTGGCCGAAGGCTATGCCGGCGTGAACACCAACCGGGTGGCGGAGAAGGCCGGCGCCAGCATTGGCTCGCTTTACCAATACTTTCCCAGCAAGGAGGCGCTGATCACTTCCCTGCGCCGACGCCACGCCGATCAGATGCGGGAAATGCTGCTCGCTACTGCCAGCAGCGCCATTCGCCTGCCGGTGGCCGAGGCCGTGCCCCTGCTGGTGCACGCCATCATGCAGGCACACCTCATCAATCCTCGTCTGCATCGCGCACTGGAAGAAGAAGTGCCCCGGCCCGACCTGGTGGACGGCCGCGAAGACTTTGATCGTGATCTGAATTCCATGCTGAAAATGCTGTTGACGGCCTACCAGAAAGACATATTGCCCAGCGATCTCGATCTGGCCAGCGTGGTGCTGATGCGCACGGTGGACACCCTGGTGCATGCTGCGCTGATTGACGACACACCGGGTATAACAGCAGAGGCAATGGAGAAGGAGATTGTGGTGCTGGTGTTGCGGTATTTGCAGGGGAATGCGGGGCCGGTGCGCTCACCGGTGTGAAAGGCTGTACTGGTAATGTCTGCGCCATGAAGCGGCAGCAGATTCTAGTCATCCACCTTGTGGAATTGCAGCGTATCGCCCTTTAGCGTGATCAGGGTCATTTTCGTATCCGCCGCCAGCTGGTAGGACACCACGCCGTCCAGCGAGTCCAGGTAGGCCTGCTCGAAGTCACGCCGGGGCTGCGGGCCCCACTTCTGGGTGGTGGCTATCTGCGTGCTCAAAATGAAGCGCTGTTGGGCGGCGTCGACCCGGGCATTGCTGACATACTCATTGAGGCCGCTGTAGCCGGTAATGCGCAAGCTGCCGTCGTACTTTGAATGTGCCTTGCGGATTGACAGGGTAATGTCCCTGGGGATGTCCTGCAGTTGGCTGGCACTGTCGAGCTGCCACTGACCCAGCAGGCCGGGGACGGCGACGGGCGGGGTGACCGTCGCCTGCAGTTCGGTGGCCGGGGTACAGGCTGCCAGTGCACCCAGCAGGGTGGCGGTGAGCAGTAGTGAGGAGGTATTCATGGGCGGCTCCTGACTCCTTCAGGCCATGGCGAGGCAGGTCAAACAGGCGTCCCGCTTTGGACAAGCCTAGTCCCGAGTGCTTTGTGGCGTTGTTGCTGAATTGTGGGGCATGCGTATGAGCTGCTTTGCCAGACATGCCGGCATGTTTACAGATTGCCTTTGCGGCTCGGGATGCGTGTGATGTGGGAGGCGGTCAGTTAATGGCCAGCCGTGGCCCGCTGTACAACTTGTGGTAACGGCTCAGCACGCGTTGCACATAGTCCTGGGTTTCGGCAAAGGGCGGAATGCCGCCGTACTTGTCGACATTCTTTTCGCCAGCGTTATACGCCGCCAGCGCCAGTTCCAGTGACTTGTAGCGGCCAATCAGGTAGCTCAGGTGCTTGGTGCCGGCGAGGATGTTCTGTTGCGGGTCAAAGGCGTCGTTGCAGGCATAGCGGGCAGCGGTGGCGGGCATCAGCTGCATCAGGCCCTGGGCGCCGGGGCGGGAGATGGCACCGGAATTAAAGCCCGATTCGGTATGTATAACGGCCTTGACCAGCCCGCGATCAACTCCGTAAGCAGCGGCGGCACTGTCGATAAAACCGTCATAGGCATTGCGGAATCGGCTGAAGCTGGGGCTGACCGAAGCCTCGCTGCTGCCCCAGTTGCCGTAGTGGTGGACGTTGGTGTCCTTGTACCAGGTGACTCTTTCCAAATGGGTATAACGGTGAAAGTCCTCACCCATGGGCGTGTTTTGCCCGGAAACGACATTGGTGAAAAGGATGTTGCCGTTGGCATCCCGGAACTTGTAGACATTCCCGGCTGTGCTGGCCAGCGGGTGGAGCAGAAGCCCCAGTATGCTGAGGCGCCAGAACAGGCTTTTCATAGTATGGTTGCCCTTTGGGGACTGCCTATCGGGGTCTGCAAGGACCCAATCTTCGCATTGTGGCAAAGAACGGTGGCGGCGTAAAGCTGTCAGTGCCTTGTACGCTGGCCCATCAGAAATAACCTGATTCATTAAATATCAGTGATTTAGAGTGTACTCTTGAAGTAACTGTCAGAGTTTTACCGAGTCCTCCGGACTTGCCTGACGAGCCTACCCTCGCTTCCAGCGGCCTTTTCAGTCCATTGGTACTGCCCTAAATCCTCTCCCACTTTACTGGCAACCCATCCGCCGGCACCGGCAGGCTGGCCAGATCCAGCGGCATGGCATAGTGCTCGTCCACGCTCCAGCGGTAGCGCTGCACCACCTGATGCAGGATGGCTTTCACCTGTACCTCCGCAAAGTGCAGGCCTATGCACATATGGGCACCGCCGCCAAAAGGCACGTACTGGTAAGGGTGGCGCTTGTGTTCGGCGCGGTCTGTGTTGAAGCGCTCGGGGTCGAAGCGCTGCGGGTTGCTCCAGTGCTGGGGCATGTAGTGGGTATAATAGGGCGAGACACTGATATAGCTGCCCTTGGGGATGAGGAAGCCTTTGAAGCTCACATCCTTCACCGTTTTGCGGGGAATGCTGGGCACCGGCGACATCATGCGCAGGGCTTCTTTCATGACCAGGCCCATGGCTTCCAGCTTGTCCATGTCGTCAAAATCCAGGTGGCGCTTGCCCAGGCGCAAGGACTCGTCACGCACGCGCTCCTGCCACTCGGGATTGGCCGCCAGCTGATAAAAGATGGAACAGAGCGTAATGGTCGTCGTGTCGTGCGCCGCCATCAGGAGAAAGATCATGTGGTTCACCACATCATCATCGGTAAAGCGCTCGCCGGTTTCCGCCTGGGCGTGGCAAAGCACGGTGAACAGGTCGTCGCCAGACTCGCGACGCTTGTGGGCGATATTGGCTCGAAAAAAGTTTTCCAGCACACGGCGTCCGTCCAGGCCCTTCTTCCAGCTCAATCCGGGCACCGGGTAGCGCACAAAGGCCGTGCCGGCACGCACGGTGTCGATAAAGGCCTTGTTCAGGCTGGCTGATTCCTTGCCCAGTTTCTGGCCGACAAAAACATCGCTGGCAATGTCGAGGGTCAGGGCCTTGAGGTGCTTGAAGAGCATGAATGTGTTGCCGGGCTGCCAGGCGGCCATGCCATCGGCAATACGTGGGTTCATGCGGCCCAGATAGCGCACGAGCACCGGCTTTTTGAAGGCGGCCTGCATGATGGAGCGGTGATAGCGATGCTCATCGAAATCCAGCAGCATGATACCGCGCGTAAAAAAGCGCCCGATAAAATAACCCCAACCCTGACTGCTGGAGAACAGGTCGCCCTGGTTGCGAAAGACCAGCTGGTTGGCGTCGGGCCCCAGCAACATGGTAAGCCGGATGCCAAAGAAGTTGCCCCAGGATGCCTCGCCGTAGCGCTTGTAGCGGGAGTCCTGCATGCCGAGTGGGTCGCGTATCTGGTCCAGCATATGGCCAAGTATGGGCAGGCCGGAGTCGCCGGGAACGGGGCGTAGAGGGGCGGGGCTGGCGTCGGGGCCGATAGGGTGGGGCTGATCCATGACTGTCTCCATGCCGTGCCGAGGGCTAGGGTCTGTTGACGGTTCATTGATCCTGATCGGCAACGCCTCGATCAATGAACCGTCAACAGACCCTAGAGTAAATACTCTAAAATATTGCCCTCCACGGCGATAGCCGGAAATGACAAAGGATGAGCCGGAGCGAATGCCCCAGGGCTATCTGGACAGTTTCCGGCCTAATTGTCAGACATTAGAAGCTTGTAAGTAACTCTTGAGAAACTACTTTAACTTACATTAACAAGTGACTATATCTTCAAATTTCCGATTAATTATCCCCGCTCTGCTTGACGGCGTGTTTTGTCCCCTCAAGCTGTGGGTAATTTCCTTCCGGAAATGCAAAAGCCCCTATTGCAAATTATAAGATATTGTTTTTATTGATTTTATGTATATTGAGCAAAAAATGAACAATTTGTGTCAGACAGGGCTCTGCTGCGCTTCGGGCAGAGTTCAACCGGCTCTATGCACAAAGTTATCCACAGAAAATGTGGATAAAGTTTAGTGGGCGATGGGCAGGCAGGCATGAATAATGAAGATTGAGCCATGCAGTGGCCAAGCCTGTAGTCGCACACGCATCATCTATCCCTGCAGGCTCCGGGCGACCTTTAAAGTCAACTCACGCAGGCGGGTCACATAACCAGTCTCGTTGTCATACCAGGCCACCACCTTGGCAAAGTGGCCGTCCAGCACGTGGGTCAGGGCCGTGTCGATGATGGCGGAGCGACTGTCGCCCCGGTAGTCTGCCGACACCAGCGGGCGTGTTTCCACACCCAGTATGCCTTTCAGCTTGCCACCGGCCGCCGCGCCAAATGCCGCGTTGATGGTTTCCGTACTCGCAGGGCTGGCCAGGATAAAGGCGGCGTCTATCATGGAGGCATTGGCAACCGGTGCGCGCACCGCGTATCCCTGCAGGTGTCCTGCAAGATCGGGAATGATGCTGCCGATTGTCTTGGCAAAGCCGGATGTGGTGGGGATCAGCGAGATCCCTGCGGCACGGGCGCGACGCCAGTCCTCGTGCGCCTCATCCAGCAAGGACTGGTCGTTTGTCATGGCATGAATAGTTGTTATAAATCCGCATTTTATTGTAAATACTTCATGTAACACCTTGGCCGTGGTCGCCAGACAATTGGTGGTGCAAGAGGCATTGGAGAGGATGTGATCCTGCTCGGGCCGGTAAGTATGGTCGTTAACCCCGATAACGAAATTTGGGGCCCCGGTGACCGGTGCTGACACGATGGCTTTTTTTACCCCCGCCCTCAGGTAAGGCTGCATTTGTTCGGCGGCTTTCATACGTCCCGAACAATCCACCACGATATCGACTTTGCTACCCCAGCCCACAGCCTCAATATCGCGCTCATGGCTAAAAGAAATGGTATGACCTCTGGCGGTGATGCCATTTGCCGTAGGTTCTGCCAGCACCTTCCATGCACCGTCCAGCGAGTCCACGTTGAGCAGGTGCGCCGCCAGTTCCGGCGTAAAGGCTGGGTCGTTGACGTGGCTTAGCGTCAGATCATCCTGCTCCAGCAGTTGCCGCGCCAGCAGGCGCCCCACGCGGCCAAAGCCGTTGATGCCGATACGAATGGACATGGTGCAGGTTCCTTGTAAAAAATGGGTCGTCTATCCCAAGTAAAGACTACGGAAGGCAAGTTCGTGGCAGGCAATGCAAACGTGGCTTGAATCCTGCGCCGCCGGGGCCGATAGTCGCAGGTTTTGCGGCAGCGCAATTTGATTGGGGGAAGGAGATGCTTAACCGCATCTGGCTGGGGTTTTTCGTGGTGGCCTTTGTCTGGTGTTTTTACCAGGCTTTGCTGGGCGGCCACCCGGAGGTGTTCGAGCAGGTTATCCAAGCCAGTTTCAAGGCGGCGCGCGGGGCGGTGGATATCTCCATTGGCCTGATCGGCGTGTTGTGCTTCTGGCTGGGCCTGTTCCAGATTGGCGAAAAAGCCGGCCTGATCGACAAACTGGCCTGGCTGCTGACGCCACTGTTCCGGCGCCTGATGCCCGGTGTGCCGCCGGGCCACCCGGCCATCGGTGCCGTCACCATGAATCTGGCGGCCAACATGCTGGGCCTGGACAACGCTGCCACGCCCATGGGCCTCAAGGCCATGCGTGATCTGCAGTCGCTGAACCCCACGCCGGAAACGGCGAGCAATGCCCAGATTTTATTCCTGGTGCTGAACACCTCGTCCATTACCCTGGTGCCGGTGACCATTTTTCTATACCGCTCGCAGATGGGCGCGACCAATCCGGCCAGCGTCTTCCTGCCCATCCTGCTGGCCACCACTGCTTCGGCCCTGACCGGCCTGACGGCGGTCGCCATCATCCAGCGTTTGCGTCTGTTTGATTGGGTGGTGCTGGCCTATGCCGGGGCTTTTGCGGTGTTCATGGCGGGCCTGCTCAGCTTCCTGGTGACAGTGCCGGCGGCAGGGCTTGCCACGGAGTCGGCATTTGTCGGGAACCTGCTGCTATTTGGTGTCATTGTGTTGTTTCTGCTGGCTGGCTGGTACCGTAAAGTGCCGGTTTACGATACCTTTATCGCTGGTGCCCGCCAGGGCTTCGAAGTGGCCACCGGCCTGATTCCCTTCCTGGTCGCCATGCTGGTGGCGGTAGCGGTGTTTCGGGCCAGTGGGGCGCTGGATGCTTTTTTGCACATGCTGGCGCGTGGCCTTGCCGGGCTGGGCATGAACACCGATTTTGTGCCAGCGTTGACCACAGCCTTCATGAAGCCGCTGTCGGGTTCGGGCGCCCGTGCCATGATGCTGGAAACGATGCAAACCTATGGGGTTGATTCGTTTCAGGGTCGCACGGCTGCTGTCATCCAGGGCTCCAGCGAAACCACGTTTTATGTGTTGGCTGTGTATTTTGGTGCAGTGGGCATACGTCATGAGCGGTATGCGCTGGCCTGTGGCCTGTTGGCCGATTTCGCAGGTGCGTGCGTCGCAATTTTGGCGTCCTATTGGTTTTTTCACGGCAGCTAGCGCACAATAGCCGCCGGAAAGAAGCTACAGATGTGCTTTTGTCAGCCGCTGCATGGCCCCGTGGGCTGTGGTGAGGCGCTGGCGTGGCCGTCTGGTCTTGTCTGCCGTCCGTCAGGCGGCAGTTGCTTCAAAAGAGGCACCATACGTGCCATAAAGGATTGATAGAGGCCGAGGACTCGCGTTCATGTTAAAGGTGGCAGCACTGGCCCCTGAGAAGCCCAATATTCTCATGGTCGATGATCAGCAGGCGAACCTCTTGTCGTTCGAGGTGCTGCTTGACGATTTCGACGCCAACCTGCTGCGCGCCAGTTCCGGTAACGAAGCCCTGCAACTCCTGCTCCAGCACCAGGTCGCACTGGTCCTGCTTGATGTGCAAATGCCCGGCATGGACGGCTTTGAAGTCGCCGAGCTGATGCAAAAGGCCAAGCGCTCGCAGGGTATCCCCATCATCTTCGTTACCGCCATCAATAAAGACTTCCGGCATGTGCTGCGCGGTTATGAAACCGGCGCTGTCGATTTTTTGACCAAGCCCATCGAACCCCTCATGCTGCGCAGCAAGGTGCGCGTGTTTCTTGAGCTTTATCGCAAGAGCCGCGAAATCGAAGCCAGTAATCGTGCCCTGCAGGCCAGCCTGAAAGAGCTGAGCCGGCTCAAGGAACACAACGAACTGTTGCTGGTGTCGGTGGGCGAGGGCATCCTCAGCCTCGACACGGAGGGTCGCATCCAGTATGCCAACCCGGCAGCCCTGGCCCTGCTCGACGACGGCACTCCGCTGGAGGGCAGCCTGATGAGCGAGCATATTTCCGGCAGTGACGCTGAGGAGGCCGTGGTGGAAATGCTCACCCGCTGCATGGGCGGCGAGCGCTGGTACTTTACCACCGGTGCCAAGCGCCAGGACCAGAGTTTTCCGGCCGAGTTTACCGCTACCGCCATCCTGCGGGACGGCGGCCACTTTGAAGGCGTCAGTGTCGTCTTCAAGGACGTCACTGACCGCCACAAGCTGGAGCAGAAGCTCAAGGCCGAATCCGAGCGCGACCCGCTCACCGGCCTCGTCAACCGCCGTGGCTTCGAGCGCCTGCTGAAAAAGCGCCTGAGTGCCGGCGGCAAGGAACTGGCCCTGCTCTATGTCGATCTCGACTTCTTCAAGCCGGTCAATGACCGCTATGGCCATCAGGCGGGCGACAACCTGCTGCGCCTGATTGCCCAGCGTATGCTCGGCTGCACCCGTCACCACGACATCGTTGCCCGTATCGGCGGTGACGAATTCTGCATCGTCCTGCAGTCCGATAATATCCGCAGTGCTTCCATGGCCGTCGGCCTCAAGGTCATCGAGGTAGCGGGGCAGCCCATGCGCCTTGCTGATGACCATATACAGATTGGCGCCAGCGTTGGCATCGTTCTGGCCTCCCATGGCCAGAGTGTGGTGCAGACCATGCATCAGGCCGATGTCGCCATGTACGCCGCCAAGGCCCGTGGCCGCAACGCCGTCTGCTTCTACGAACCCGGCCTTGAAGGCAGGGGCTCGGTAGGCTGAGCTCCTGCCTGTCTGACACTCCGTTGATTGCCTTTGTCTGCCCTGCCTGTGACCGGGCGGCGGGAAGGCGTTCTTGTCGGCTTGAAATACTGTCTTGCGTGGTCGCCACAGGATACAATCGGCGCCGTGCCGGCCTTGAGCTTTGGGAGTAGGGAATGCGTCGTGTGATCTTCAACCAGAAGGGTGGGGTAGGGAAGTCCAGCATCACGGTCAATCTGGCCGCCATCAGCGCCTCGCGGGGTCTGCGTACCCTGGTGGTGGATCTTGATCCGCAGTGCAATGCCAGCCAGTACCTGCTGGGCGAGGCCGCCGAGTTCTCGCGTGACAAGCCCGAGCTGGAGCCGAATATCGGCCAGTTCTTCGGCCAGATACTGTCCTTCAAGCTCAAGGAAAAGCCACTCTCGGAGTATGTACACAAAACGCCTTTCGAGAACCTGTTCCTGATTCCTTCCAATCCTGAACTCGGGGAAATCGAGCACCAGCTTGAAAGCAAGCACAAGATTTACAAGCTCGCCAGCGCGCTCAAGGAGTTGAGCGAGAGCTTTGACGCCATTTATATCGACACCCCCCCGGCTTTCAATTTTTACACACTCTCGGCCCTGATTGCGGCCCAGCGCTGCCTGATTCCCTTTGACTGTGACGCCTTCTCGCGGCGTGCGCTGTATACCCTGCTGGAAAACGTCGGTGAAACGCGCGGCGACCACAACGATGCGCTGCTGGTCGAGGGCATTATCGTCAACCAGTTCCAGGCCCGCGCCAGCCTGCCGGTCAAACTGGTGGAAGAGCTGCGTGCCGAGGGCCTGCCCATCGTGCACACGCACCTGTCCTCCTCGGTCATCATGCGTGAGTCGCACCAGAAGTCCCTGCCGCTGATACACCTCTCACCCAGGCACAAGCTGACTGAAGAATATGTTGCCTTGTTTACGGAGCTGAACCCGGCCTGAGAAATGCGCCTGGTCAAGGACAAGAAAAGCCGCGAAAGCGGCTTTTTTATTGCGCGGTGGGTGATGCTGTCCGGTTACCGTCATATTTGGCGATAGAGACCGCAATAAAAAACACCACGCCATGATTTATTGCTGTATCTCTGCGCCGCTCAATAATTTCAGATTCCTGAACTGTGCAATCGTAAACTCCTTCGCCTTGGCATGGTCCACCATGGGTGGTGGATAGTCTGCAAACAGGCTGGCCTGCTTGCCCAGCCAGGGGGCATGAATCTGCTTGTTGTCGAGCTCGCGTAGTTCCGGTACGTGGCGGCGAATGAAGCTTCCCTCCGGGTCAAAGCGCTGGCTTTGCAGTACGGGGTTGAAGATACGGAAGTAGGGCGCGGCATCATTGCCGGTGGAGGCCGACCATTGCCAGCCGCCGTTATTGGCGGCGAGGTCGCCGTCAATCAGGTGTTGCATGAAAAAACCTTCTCCCCAGCGCCAGTCGATAAACAGGTCCTTTGTCAGGAACATGGCCACCACCATGCGCAGGCGATTGTGCATCCAGCCCAGTTCCTGCAACTGGCGCATGGCCGCATCGATGATGGGAAAGCCGGTACGGCCCTCGCACCAGCGCTGGAAGGGCTCGGGATCATGACGCCAGCGAATGGCGGCCGTTTCCTGCTGGAAGGGCTGGTAGCGGCAGACGCGGGGAAAGCCATACATCACGTGCTTGTAGAAATCACGCCAGCACAGTTCACTGATCCAGGTGTCGATGCCTGTTTCACACGCCAGTGATTCGCGCTTGGCCTGTAGCGCCACGTGCAGGCACTGCCGCACGGAAATGGCGCCGATGGCCAGCCAGGGCGAAAGCGTGCTGGTGCCGTCAAGTGCCGGAAAGTCGCGCTGATCGGCATAGGCGCGCAGCGATTTCTCAGCAAACTCATGCAGGCGCCGCAGGGCGATCTTTTCGCCGGCCGGCCAGTGCTTCAGGGCCGTATCAGTTGTGATATGGGAGGGAAAACCACGGACCCATGTTGGTATGGGGTTCGCCTCGGCAAAGTGCGAGGCACGCTTGCGTGGTCTCGGCAGCAGCTGCGGACCGTTGGGCAGGAGCCGGCTGAGCCAGACGCGCTTGAAGGGGGTAAACACGGAATAAAAACGGCCGTCTGCCGTCAGCACCGTGCCAGGGGTAGCGGCGCATTGATCGTCAAACGGGCGTGTGCAAACACCAATGCCGGCCAACGCTGCGGTCACAGCGGCATCGCGGGCCAGTTCGTTGACCTCATACTGGCGATTGAAAAACACCGTGTCGATATGGTGCTGCTGTACCAGTGCCGTTAGCGCAGGCGGCAGTTTTGAAAAGTCGGCACTCTCGACCAGCAGCAGGGGAATATTCAGCGCATCCAGCTCGGCCTTCAGCGTGGCCAGTGTGCGCAGCTCAAAATCCACGCGACAGCCGGCGGTGTCGTGTGCCCGCCATTGATCCGGCGTAATGGCGTAGACGCAGGCCACCTCGGCTTTGCTGTCGGTGCAGGCGGCGTGCAGCGCCGTATTGTCACCGCAACGCAGGTCAGCGCGCAACCAGACCAGGTGGCGCATCAGGTCTTGCTGCCCCGGCGCAGCGTCCATTGTGCGGCGGCGCGGTGGATGGCGCCCAGGTCGTGCATGATTTCCACGCCTTCCACATGGCGGCGGGTGGAGCTGAGCGAACTGCCGCCTGCCCATATTTCCACGTCCAGCGGTAACTTGAAGCGCAGTTCTTCAAGGAAATCCACTGCCCGCGTGGTGGGAAACGAGGCGCTGAACGAGAGCGCCACTACATCCATCTTGTGCCGCGCAACGGCGAGCACGATGTCACGCGTGGGTATCTGGGTGCCATAGGACACTGCATCGATGTTCTCAAGACGCAACAGAGCCTCGACCATGAGGATGCCCAGGGTATGCAACTCGTCGGGCGCGGTGGTCAGCATGATACGGGGGCGCAGGCTGGCCTCGCGCAGGTTGGAGATGGCCTGGCGGATCAGGCTCTGTACCTGTTCGGTGTAAAGGTGCTCTTCGTAGACTTCGACGGTGCCGCGCATCCAGGCGTCACCAACAATGAAGTTGGTGTATTGCAGGAAATCCAGCACAAAGGTCTGCAGGCCCTGCTTGATCATCTGGTGCGACAGATATTCGCGCACACGGTGGGCGTCGCGGCTCTTGAGTACCGTCATCAATTCAGCCTCCAGTTCGGGTGAACACTCCACCGAACTGCGGCCATGGGATTTCATCAGCCTTTCCAGCTCGATGACCTCCATATCGATAATCTTGCCGGGACGGAATCCGCACTCAATCAAGCGGCGCAACAGGCGCAGCTTGGTGACCTGATCGACGGGATAAATGCGATCACCCTGGCTATCGCGCAGGGGCATGGGAAAGTCGTAGCGCCGTTCCCACATGCGCAGCAACTCCTTGGAGACGCCGGTTTCCCGTTCTACGGCATTGATGGGAAGCATGGTCTGGCTTTCTTCTTTCATGGTGCTGCTGATTACTCTGGCAGTATTGACGTTCACGATCCTGTCCCTCGGCAAAGTCATTGCCTGCTATCGTTATGAGGCAAACATTTTTTTCAGGCGGCGCATCAGCCAGCCAAGGGCGGGCAGTTTTTCGTATAGCTCGCCAGCGGCATCCCAATAGTCGCGGTGAAATGTAACCCGCCCATCGGCTGCAAAGCGCAAGTGGGTGCTGCCGTGAATCTGCATGGGTTTGCATCGCAGGGAAAAAATAAAGCGCCAGGTGATAAAACCGGCCTGACCCTGGGTCAGGCGGTCCTCAATGACAAAGTGGGGGTTTTCCAGCCTCTCGAACATGTCGCCCATAATCTTCTGGATGCCGGCCAGTGCCTTTACCTCATTGAAGGGGTCGCGAAAGTACGCGTCGTCCACATAATAGGCACCGATATTTTCCAGGCTGGCCGGGCTCAGTGTTTCATACCATTGCACCAGCGCGTCCAGAGGGGTGTTCACGATGCTGTTCATGGTTGGTCAGCCATTTTTTTCAGTGCGCGGAATTGCAGCGAATAGGGCAATTGGCGCAGGGCTTTCAGCCAGCCGGTAAAGCGTTTGGGAAAGTGTATTTCGAACTCGCCGGCCTCCAGCCCACGCATGATTTCCCGTGCGGCTTCTTCGGCGGTAATCAGCGCCGGCATCTTGAAGTCGTTATTGGCGGTGAGTGGGGTTGCTACAAAGCCGGGATTGATGACGCTGACGGCCACACCGCGCTCATGTACGTCGAGGTAAAGCGACTCACAGAAATTGATCAAAGCCGCCTTCGTGGGGCCATATATCAGCGATTTGGGCAGGCCCACATAGCCAGCGACGCTGGCGGTAATGGCTATGCCCCCACCCGTGTTGGCCAGCATGTCGCCCAGCACGGTGCTCACGCCGTAAATGGCACCTTTCAGGTTGACATCGATCATGCGGCTGGCCAATTGTGTGTCCAGCGTCCAGGCGCGCACGGGCTGGTAATCGGCGGCGCAGAAAATCAGCAGATCAAGCCCGGTACGCCACTGCTGGAACGCCGCATAAGCCTGCTGCCAGTCTTCTTCGCGGCTGACGTCCATTGGCAGCGCCAGTACACGGCCGGGAAACTCTTGCATCAAGGCCCGTAGCGGCGCTGCAGTACGGGCACTGACGGCCACGTCGGCGCCAGCTTGCAACAGTGCTCTGGCCAGCGCCATGCCAATGCCCGAGCTGGCACCCACCACCCACAGGTGAAGTCCTTTCCAGTCAGTGATCCTGCGGTTCAGGCTCATGGTTTATTTCCGGAAAAACAGGGTGATGTCGCCAATGTGAAAACCGAACTTGGACATTTCGGTGCGGTTGATCAGCGTGTGCTCATCCTGCAAATACATCCAGTCATTCATGCTGACCTCATAGATCTTGTTGTTGGCTGGCTGGCGCAGGGTATAGCGCCAGTGCAGGGCCGGGCCGACGGCAATCCCGCTGGCTTCGCCGACAATATCGGCTGCCTTGCCCCGGTAGTGGCCGCCACCCAGATCGGTGAGGTACCAGATACGCTGCGAGCTGCGGCCATCGTCATAGTGGAAGTACTCCTGCAATACGCCGTCATTGCCGGTCCAGGAGCCTACCATGCGGACCTGGAAACGCTTGACGACCTTGCCCGAGCGATCCTGAAACTGGCCCCAGGCCTGCACCTCACCATTGAAAAACTGGCGCAGGTCGAGCTGAGGCTCCATGCCCCGATAGACCTCGATATCGGCGCTGCCGCAGGACGCCAAGAGGCAGCAGAAAATCAATGGCAGCAAGCAACGTTTCAGGGTAATCATGGTCATTTACCATTCAGGCCTGCAAGAGGACTTGGCAAACGCTGGTGCGTTTGTTGACAAAGCCTGCCTCGCAATAGCACAGATAAAAACGCCAAAGCTTGATGAATGCCTCGTCAAAACCCATGGCCCGGATGCGGTCCAGGCTGTGTTCAAAGCGCTTGCGCCACTGGTGCAGGGTTTCCGCGTAGTCCTGGCCGAAATCGCAGATATCGTGCAGGCTCAGGCCGGCCTTGCTCACTTCCTGTTGCAGACGCGCGGGCGAGGGCAGCATGCCGCCGGGGAAAATATACTGCTGGATAAAATCGGTCTGGGTGCGGTAGGCCTCGAAATACTCGTTGCCCATGGTGATGCTTTGCAGCGCGATCTTGCCGCCGGGCTTCACCACCTGACGCAGCTTGCGGAAAAACGAGGGCCAGTAGGTTTCGCCCACGGCCTCGAACATTTCCACCGACACCACGGCGTCGTATTCGCCTTTCAGGTCGCGGTAATCGAGGTATTTGAACTCGGTCATCTCGGCCTGCGGCGTGCCCTGCACGCGGGCGCGAGCATAAACCAGCTGCTCGCGTGACAGGGATATGCCGGTGACGCGGCAACCGCGCGTGCGCGCGGCATATTCCGCCAGCGCGCCCCAGCCGCAGCCTATCTCCAGAATGTGGTCACCCGCCTTGACGTCGATCAGGTTGAGCAGGCGCTCGTACTTGGCATACTGCGCCTGCTCCAGCGTCACGCCCGCTTCCTGAAAAAGCGCCGAGGAATAGGTCATGGAATCATCCAGCCAGAGCCGGTAAAAGCTGTTGCCAATGTCGTAGTGCAGGTGGATGTTTTTCTGCGAGCCGGTGCGGGTATTGCGATTCAGCACATGCCGCAGGCGATACAGCACGGTGCCCCAGAAGGTGCCGTGTATGGTCTGCTCCATGATGTCCTGGTTGATGACAGCCACCGACAGCGCCGCCACGATATCGTTGCAGGAATATTTGCCATCACGATAGGCCTCTGCAAAGCCGATATCACCACTTTGCATGATCTGACGGCAGGCACTCCAGTCGTGAATATGCAGCTCGACATAAGGCTCGGGCGTGGCCGCAAAGCGGCAGGTTTCGCCGTCGGGCGTCGTGAGCACCACCGTACCCACCTTGATGCGCTCCAGCAGGGCGAGCATCATGCGCGCCGCCACGGGGGCCCTGGACTGCCTGCTCAACAGAGCAATTGCACTTGCGGTCATGAACTAATCTCCTTGTGAGGGGGTTCAGGTTTGCTAAAGAAGGTGGCGCCCTTGAGCCAGAGCCGCAGGGCCTGCCAATGGATACGAACGACCACCACGAGCGTGGCCCAGCCAAGGCTGAAAAAGGTGTGCAGCAGGCGGCCATCGCTCAGCTCGTCGGCCTTGCCGCCGACGCTGGTGCGCAGCACAAGGGCGCCGTCCTGGTAATAGTCAATGGCGACCGTGCGCTGCTCGGGCTTGCTCAGGAAGCGGAAGCGGTATTCGCCACGCACCTCGAAAAAGGGCGAGACATGAAATACCTTGTCGCAGCGCAACTCGGCGTCGGCGCTAATCACGCCCTTGTCCGGGCTGCTGAGCAAATAGCAGTGGCGCTCGCCGAAGGTGTTGTTGACCTCGCAGAGCACCGCCCGCAGCTCACCCAAGCAGTCATGGCAATACCAGAAACTCACCGGGTTGAAGACATAGCCGAGAATGCGGGGCAGGGCCTGCAAGCTGATTTCGCCGTCGGCGTAATGCAGGCCATGAGCGCGCAGCAGGCCACGCACCCAGGCCTCGGGCTCGCCGCCATCGCCGTGGTCGGCATCGTGGTAGCTGAACAGGTTGAAACGGTTGTAGCCAAACAGCCGGCTCTGTAGCTGCTGCCGCTGCGCCAGCGGGAAACAGAGGAAGAGACCGGGATAACAAAAGGCATTGGCGGCCTTGCCCTGGCGTGCATGGTGGATGTAACCACGATAGAGCCAGGGCTTGTTCACAGCACCGCCTCCCAGGGGATGCTGGCACCCATCAGCTGTGCCACGCGCATGCCTGCCTTGAGCCCGTCTTCGTGAAAGCCATAGCCCGCCCAGGCGCCGCAGAAATACACCCGGTCTTCACCCTGGATGGCGGCAAGACGCTGCTGCGCGGCATAGGCCGCCTGGTCGAGCAGGGGGTGGGCATAGTCGATACGGCGGATGACCGTGGCCGCCGCTGGCGGCTGGGGCGGATTCAGGGTGACGAAGAGATCAGTCTTGCAGGGCAGGGGCTGCAGCTGGTTCAGCCAGTAGGTCACCGCCACCGGGCTGTCATTGTCCTGTCCCTTGCTGGCCGAATAATTCCAGGCTGCCCAAGCGCCCCGGCGCACCGGCATCAGGCTTGCATCGGTGTGCAGCCAGGCGGTATTGGGCTGGTAGGCAATGTTCCCGAGCACGGCCTGTTCGTTGGTGCTGGCGTCCTGCAGCAGGGCCGCCGCCTGATCGGTATGGGTGGCGAGTATTACCTTGTCATAGCTTTCTGCACCCGTCCCGGTCTGCACCATCACCCCGCTGGCCTCGCGCCAGACCTTCTGCACCGGCGTATTCAGGCGTACATCGCCAATACGGGCGCACATGGCCTTTACATACTCGCGCGAGCCGCCCTGAATGGTGCGCCACTGGGGCCGGTCAAAGATTTGCAGCAGTCCATGGTTCAGGCAAAACTGGATAAAGGTCTCCGCCGGGAAGGCACGCATGCCGCTCATGGGGCTGGACCAGATGGCGGCGCCCATGGGCAACAGGTACCAGTCCATGAATTCCCGGCTATAACCCTTGCTGTCCAGCAGCTCGCCCAGGCTATAGCCGCGCTCCCGCGACAGTTTCAGGAGTGCATCGGCATCAGCATTGAAGCTGAGGATGTCACGCAGCATGCGCCAGAAGCCGGGGCGCAGCAGGTTGCGCTTCTGCACAAACAGGCTGGCAATGCTGGAGCCGGCCCACTCCAGGTCGGCCTGCTCGTGCTTGACGCTGAAGGTCATGTCGCTGTCGGGAGTCTGCACGCCCAGCAGGGGCATGAGCTGTATCAGGTTCGGGTAGGTGCGCTCGTTGTGCACCAGAAAGCCGGTATCCACCGGAAAGCTCAGGCCGTCCAGGCTCACGTCCACGGTATTACTGTGGCCACCGGCATAGTCAGCGGCCTCATAGACCGTGAGCTGGTGGCTCCCGGCCAGCAGCCAGGCGGCACTCAGGCCCGAGATTCCCGATCCTATTACTGCGATACGCATGCTTGCTTCATCCCCGTCCTGCCGCCCATAGCTGTTGCTCTCAAGGTCTGTACGCAAAAAGAAGCCATTCGGATGCGTGGTTTTGAAAAATTCCGGCTCTTTTGACAGCTTGTTCAGGACAAGCCCGCGCGGGAATAGGTGGCGCTGGTACAGGCTATTGATTAAAAAGGACTTTATTACTGCCCCAGCCAAGCCCGTTCAAAGGCTTGTCCTGCTTTGTCTGGTACATTGTTCTGGCTGACACTCGCACAATAGGGCTTGCTCCCTTTGTTACGTATTGGACAGAACTGTCTTTTTTGCCAGTTTTCCATATTTTGTATAACTGAAGACGTCACGAAGCTGCCCCGTGGCGGCGTGCCATCGCCGTGGCCAGCCGTGGTAGACTGTCGGCATGACGAGTTATGGGTGATAAACGATGGGTGCATTGCATCCGGCCCTGCTGCCTTCCCTTGACCTGCTGCCACCCACCACCCCGGTAACCTTGCTCACCCGCCATTCCCTGCGGGAGCTGGGCAGCAATGGCGTGGCCAACTATGAGCTGCCCCTGACAGCGGAAGGCGTTGCCCTGGCCGAGTGGTGGGGAGGGCAACTGCGCCGGGAGCTGGCTGGCCTGCATGCAAGTCCGGTGCAGCGCTGTGTGGATACCGCACGGGCCATGGCGCTGGGGGCAGGGCGGGCCGACATGGCGGTGCAGCAGGCCGGCATCCTGATGGAGCCTGGCTGTTTCGTCAGCAATATGCACCGGGTTGGCCCACTCTTTCTGGAGTTGGGCCCGGTACAGTTTGCGAATATGCACTTCCGGCAAACGCTGGAAGGTTTGTTAGACCCGCAGGCGGGCACCGCCAGGCTGCTCCGCCACCTGCTGGCGCACCAGGGTGGCGAGGGTAGCCTGACCATACAGGTGACCCACGACACCATTCTGGCGGCCTTTATCTACCATCTCATGGGGCACACAAGCATCGATGATACCGACTGGCCCTGGATGATGGAGGGCGCCTGGGTCTGGTTTGAAGGCGACAAGGTGCACTGGCTCTGGCGAGGCCTTGCCGGCCAGCGCGAGTTGCAGCCTTATCTGGCAGAGGCCTTGGGCGCGGGGTAATTTCGATCTGTATTCTTCTTTAATGACATCATGGCGGCGCTATGTCGCCACCACTGGATTTGACCATGACTTTGGCGCTTTCCGTACAGGACCTGACCAAGACCTACCGCAACGGCGTAACCGCCCTGCGTGGTATCAGTCTCGATGTTAAACCCGGCGATTTTTATGCCCTGCTCGGGCCCAACGGCGCCGGCAAATCCACCACCATCAGCGTCATCAGCTCGCTGGTGAAAAAGACCTCGGGCACGGTGAGGATTTTTGGCTATGACATCGACACCCATATTTCCGAGGCCAAGCAGCAACTGGGCGTGGTGCCGCAGGAATTCAATTTCGGCATGTTCGAGAAAGTGGTGGATATTGTCGCCACCCAGGCTGGCTACTACGGCATCGAACGCAAGCGTGCCTATGTGCAGGCGGAAAAATACCTGCGCCAGCTTGGCCTGTGGGAAAAGCGCAACCAGCAGGCGCGCTCGCTGTCAGGAGGCATGAAGCGTCGGTTGATGATCGCCCGTGCGCTCGTGCACGAGCCGCAATTGTTGATTCTGGATGAGCCTACGGCGGGTGTGGATATCGAGCTGCGCCGCTCCATGTGGGAATTCCTGATTGAGCTGAACCGGCAAGGCCGCACCATCATTCTCACCACGCATTATCTTGAGGAAGCGGAAACGCTCTGTCGCGATATCGCCATCATCGACCAGGGCCGCATTGTCCAGAATACCGACATGAAATCCCTGCTGGCGACCCTGCACCTGGAAACCTTCATCTTCGATCTGGCTACACCCTTGCAAGCGGCGCCGCACTTGCAGGACTGGCCGGTGCGCCTCGTGGACGAACGCACGCTGGAAATCGACGTGGAAAAATCGCACTCGCTGAACGATGTCTTTGCCCGCCTTACAGCGCTCGGCATCGCCGTCCACAGCATGCGCAACAAGGCCAATCGCCTGGAAGAATTGTTTGTCAGCCTGGTGGAAAAAAACCTGAACCCTGCCAAGGCCGGCTGAACCGCTGTTAGTGTTAAAAGGCTCCAAGGAAACCCCATGAATTCACGTCATACCCTGATCGCCCTCAATACCATCGTGATCAAGGAAGTCCGCCGTTTCAGTCGTATCTGGGTGCAGACCCTGCTGCCGCCGGCCATTACCATGAGCCTGTATTTCGTGATTTTCGGCAAGATGGTGGGCAGCCGCATCGGCAAGATCGACGGCGATATTACCTATATGCAGTACATCGTCCCTGGCCTCATCATGATGGCCGTGATCACCAACGCCTACTCCAACGTGGTGTCGAGCTTTTACAGCAGTAAATTCCAGCGCAGCATCGAGGAAATACTGGTATCGCCAATACCCAACCACATTATCGTCATCGGCTATGCCCTGGGCGGGGTGGCACGCGGCATTGCCGTGGGCCTGATCGTCACCGTCGTATCCCTGTTCTTTACCCATCTGCAATTGGCCCATCCCTTTGTGGTGATTTACACCGTGACCATGACCGCCGTACTGTTTTCCCTGGCCGGCCTGATTAATGCGGTATATGCCAAGACCTTCGACGATATTTCCATCGTGCCCACATTTGTACTGACGCCATTGACTTATCTGGGTGGGGTTTTCTACTCGCTCAAGGCGCTGTCGCCATTCTGGCAGGGTGTGTCCCTGCTGAATCCGATCGTCTACATGGTCAACGCCTTTCGCTATGGCGTGCTCGATGTGCACGACGTCAATATCAGCTTTGCGCTGGGCATGATCAGTCTGCTGTCCGTAGGCCTCTACCTTTTTGCCGTTCATTTGCTCAATCGTGGCACCGGCATTCGTGAGTAGGTTTGTGCTGCGGCCACGGCTATAACCTTGTCAGGGCGTAGGAATTTTGTAAGTTTTTGGTGATTTGTGATTGACGTCACGGTCAGGTATGCGCATTTTGGGGCATGAATCTGCCTATGACAGGGGGACGGACTGTTGATCCCCGCGCCAACCCTGGGAGAAAGACCATGGATACTTCGTATACGGACAGCCCCCTTGGTCATCAGGTGGAGCAAAGCAAGGTTTACACGGCCTCACTGCTATTCCCCATTCCGCGCTGGGACGGGCGGGAAATGCTGGATATCGAGGACCCGGAAAGGCTGCCTTTTCACGGGGTGGACGTCTGGAACCTCTATGAAGTGTCCTGGCTGGATGGTCAGGGCAAGCCCGTGGTGGCGGTGGCGCAGTTTACGGTCCCTGCGAATTCCCAGTACATCGTTGAGTCAAAATCGCTCAAGCTGTATTTAAACTCGCTCAATTTCACCCGCTTTGAGCACCGCACCGAGTTTATCCAGCGCGTTGAAACCGACCTCGCCAATGTTATTCATGCGCCGGTGCAACTGACCCTGCAACTGCCTGAGCACCTGGTGAATACCACCCTGGGCGAGTTGCCGGGCAAATGCCTCGACACCCAGGCCCTGGAGTTTGAAGAGGACAAGGCCTTTGTGCTCAATCCCCTGCATCTGCAGGCCGACAACGGGCATATTGTCGATGAGGAACTGTACTCTGACCTGCTGCGCAGCACCTGCCCGGTGACCGGGCAGCCGGACTGGGCCAGCGTGCTGATCCGCTACCGCGGCCCTGCCATCAACCACACCGGGCTACTGCGCTATATCGTCTCCTTCCGTGACCATGCCGGCTTCCATGAGCAGTGCGTGGAGCGTATCTTCATGGACATCACGCGCCAGTGCGCGCCCATCCACCTCAGCGTGTATGCGCGCTATACCCGCCGTGGCGGCATCGACATCAATCCTTTCCGCTCCAATTCCGAGGATTTCCCGGGCAACGTGCGGCTTGTGCGTCAGTAAGCGTCCATTGCAAAGTGACCGTCAGGCCTTGCCATTTGGTGGTTAAGTCGGGACAATTCGGCAACGTTCGTCTTTGCCTGACAGGACCTGCCCATGACCACCTATTATTTTGCCCTCAAGCCCAGCGATACCCTGCGTGATCAGGTACTCACCCTGCTCAAGAATCTCGATAGCGGCGTCAGCGAGCCCCAGCACAAACTGCACACCCAGATTTCCATCCTCATGACCGACGAGATTCTCGACAACCTGCTCATGAGCATCGTCAACGCCATGAAGGGTGAAGGCGAGGGCGCCGGCATTCTCGGCACCCTGACCAACCTGCTCAAGAGCACCGTGCACATGCTGATCCGGCAGATGCTGGGCAAGCACGACAACGCCGAAATCAACCGCATGGCCAAGTACCTGCGCGATCGCAGTCTGACCATCAATGGCGAGTTCCGTCTGGGCTTCCCCCTGACCGATGCCTATGGCGCCACCATGATTGACCTGCTGGGCAAGGCAATGGCAGGCGAGGGTGAAAAATACCGACCCGAGATAACGAAGGTCATGGACGAGTTTGTTGACCTGGCTACCGTTAAACTTTACGACGAATTTGTCGAGCCCGTGCCGCTGGGCTTTATCCTGCGCAAGGGCGCCGGCCTCGGCCGCAGCACGATCAACAAGGGTTCGCATACCGCCATTAACCGGGTTTTCCCGACCTTTAACGGCGAGCAGATCAAAACCTTTGGTGGCATTTATTCGGACATGTTTATCAAGGTTTAAACGTCTGTGCCGCAGCAGGCTGGCTGCGCCCGATGTGTAGCGCACAGCTTGCGACAATCCGGATATTTTTGAGGAATTTACATGACTTGTTACTTTGCCTTTCCTGCTTCTGATGCGCTGCGTGATGGCAGCAACACCTTGCAGGAAAACTTTGAGCGTGGCGTAAAGGAGTCGCAAAGTGCGCTGTTTGTGAAAGTGGCCCAGATGTTTTCCGATGAAATCGTCGATGCCCTGCTGCTGAATCTTGTGCGCGGTGGTGACCAGTCCAAGGCCAGCGCCAAGATACTGGAATCCTTCGCCGGCCTGATCAAGGCAACGGTACATGCCCTGATCCGGAATGTGCTGAGCAAGATGAGTAACCAGGAACTGCAGCCACTGGCCGCTGTCATCCGTTCCCGTCGCTTGACCTTGACCCGCGAAGGTCACACCACAGATTATATCTGCTTTGAAATGCCCGCTGATTTTCATGCCGAGCTGCGCAAGGTCATGGCTGCCGGTGCCCGTGGCGAGAAGGATACGGCCCATATGACCGCCCTGATGCTGCGTTTTTCCGACATGTCGCACCAGGCTTTTTACGACGATTCTGTTGCACCGCTGAGACTGGGCTTTATCGGCCGCAATATGGTGGCCGTGGGCGGCAGCGCCATCAAGAAAGGCTCGCACTCCTCGACCAAGAGCCTGATTCCCACGCTGGAAGGGCAGGAGCTGAAGGATTTCTCGGAGTATTTCCTGAATTTCCTGATCGAAGCGTAAAGCCCCGGCGCAAAGCGCAGGATGGGTGGAGCGAAGCGACAAAACGGCAGGAAAGCCGGTTTGTCGCTTCGCTCCACCCATCCTACGGCCGCGAAAAAGCCCGTATCGCTCACGACGAACAACTGATCTCCAGATGCTTGCCCCAGTCCGGCGGCAGCGCCGCGTAGGACTCCATGTCCGGCTGCTCGGCAAAAGGCCGTCGTAGCAAGCGCAAGAGCCTGTCCACCTCGCTATAGTCTCCCGCCTCGGCCTTGTCGATGGCAATCTGCGCCAGATAATTACGCAAAATATATTTCGGGTTTGCCGCCAGCATCAAGGTCTGGCGCGCCCCGTCCTCACTGTTTTCCGCCAGCAGGCGCTCGCGGTAGCGCCCATACCAGCTATCAAAACCATCACGATCCAGAAAATCATCGCGCAGAGGTGAGGCTTCCTGCGCCAGCGGCTGATGGGAGAGGGCGCGGAAAAAGCGTGTGTAGTCCACCTGATTTTTCATCAGCAGATCGAGCAGTCCCATGGTCAGGGCCTGGTCTTCGGCGCGTGTTTCACGCAGGCCCAGCTTGCGGTGGAAACCCTCGGCATAGGTTTCCAGCAGGGTGGCCTCATAACCCTGCAAGATGCCGACAAGGGCATCATGCCCGATCAGTGGCGTCAGCCCATGCGCCAGGGCATTGAGATTCCACAGGCCCACGGTGGGCTGGCGGTTCCAGGCATAGCGGCCTTGCTGGTCGGTGTGGTTGCAGATAAAACCGGGCTCGTAGGCGTCGAGAAAGCCGTAGGGGCCGTAGTCAAAGGTGCTGCCGGTAATGGAAAAATTGTCGGTGTTCATGACCCCGTGGGCAAAGCCAACCAACTGCCATTGCGCCATCAGGCGCGCGGTACGGCGCACGACTTCGGCAAAGAACAATTCGTAGGGCTTGTCGGCGCCAAGGTATTCCGGGAAGTGCCGCGCCACCACATAGTCGGCCAGTTGCTTGAGAAGGCCGTGCTGTTTGCTGTGATAAAGCCACTCGAAATGGCCAAAGCGGATATGGCTGTCGGCCAGCCGCAAGATCATGGCGCCGCGTTCGATCTTTTCCCGCTGCACCGGCTCGTCAGAACCCACAATGCACAGCGCACGCGTACTGGCTATGCCGAGATGGTGCAGGGCTTCGGAGCCCAGGTATTCGCGGATTGAAGAACGCAGCACGGCACGGCCATCGCCAAAGCGGGAGTAGGGCGTCTGTCCGGCACCCTTGAGGTGCAAGTCCCAGCGCTCGCTCCTGGCGTTGACCACTTCGCCAAGCAGCAGGCCACGGCCATCGCCCAGATCGGGGTTGTACACGCCAAACTGGTGGCCGGTGTACTTCATCGCCAGCGACTGGCTGCCCGGCAGCAGTTTCTGGCCGCCAAAGTAGCTGGCAAACTCGGGGCGCAGGGCTTCGGCCGGGTCGAGGTCGATCAGTGGCGCTGCCGCCTCGTTAAAGCTGACCAGAAAGGGGTGCTCAAAGCCGGTGGGCTGCACAGGCGAATACAGCGCTTGCGGCAGTTGGCGAAAGGTATTGTCAAAAGCCAGGTTTTCGAGAGTGGACATGCAGGCTCCGGGGTGAAGGCTGATTGTACGGAGCGGATTGACCGAAGGGGAGTGCAAAATAAAAAGGGGCTGAATAATCAGCCCCTTTCAAAACCTGCCAAATCGGATCAGGCCATCGCCGCCTGCGCGGCCAGCAACTGCAAACGCTTACGCTGCATTTTCAGGCGGTATTCGATTTCCTTGAAACGGGTGCGGAAGCTGGCTTCTTCCCACTTCTGCATCAGTTCCTGCTTCTTCTCGCCGTACCACTGTTCCTTGAGCTTGCCCCATTCGTTCATGGAGAGCAGGAAGGCGTCATATTCCTGCGCCATGCGCAGCTTCAGGCCTTCAACGCGGGCGCCGATAGGCTGCTTGTCGAGGTGCTGCTGGGCACGCTTGAACTGCATGGTCAGGCGGGCCTTTTCGATGGCGAAAGTGGAGCAGCGCTTGAGGTTATAGGTCAGGCCCACTGCCGAGAGACCGGCAATCAGCCACTTGGTGGGGTCGTATTGCCACCAGCGGATGCCGTTGCGATAGTCATACTGGAAGATGTGGTGGTAGTTGTGATAGCCCTCGCCATGGGTAAACAGGGCCAGCAGGTCGTTGTCACGGGCCGAGTTTTCGTCGGTATAGGGCTGGCGGCCCCACATATGGGCCAGCGAGTTGATGAAGAAAGTGGTGTGGTGGCTGACCACGAGGCGCAGCAGGCCGCCGAACAGCAGCACGCCCCACAGATCGCCCGTGGCCCAGCCCAGCGCCAGCGGCAGGCCGAAGTTCATGCCCAGGGTCAGCGGCAGGTAGTACTTGTGCTGGAACATCACGATCCTGTCGTTCAGCAGGTCGTTGGCGTTGCTGAAGTTGGGCTCGCCCGCCGGGTACTTGCGCAGCATCCAGCCGATATGCGAGAACCAGAAGCCCTTGGGAGCGGCATAAGGGTCTTTCTCCACGCTATCAATATGGCGGTGATGGGTGCGATGGCTGGAAGCCCAGATCAGGATGCTGTTCTGCACCGTCATGGCGCCAAACAGCATGAACGGTATCCGCACGCTCCAGTGTGCCTCATAGGCGCGGTGCGCCCACAGGCGGTGGTAGCCGGCGGTGATGGACAAACCGTTCGCAAACCACAGCGCGAAGAACGAAACCCAGGCAGCAGTGCCAAGATGGTGATGAATGGCATACCAGGGAATCGCTATCGCCGCTACGGCGGGGGTGGTAGTCAGTACAATCGCGCCCAGCCAGTTGATGGGTACGCGCGGTTCTACGGGCTTCGTCATAAAGGGTCTCATCGGATGATGGGTAAACAGTCTGACTATACCACGGAAGGGCTGGTCCGGCGATGGGATTCAGACGCCGGAAGATGGCGTGGCAGCCTCGGGCACTGGCCTGATATGCGAAACAGAAGCTTGGCCAGCGCCGGAATATGCGGCCCCAACAAGGGCTTGCCACTGGTCAGGATGGCCACGGAAGTATCACGCTCGGGATCGGCCCAACAGAAGATATTGGAAAAGCCCAGGTGACCAAAGGCGCGCTGCGTCATGGGGCCATACATGCCGACCGGGTTGTCGCCCAGCATGAAGCCCAGGGAGTAGCGCATGGGCATCATCAGGGTGCGGTCAAACTCGGGGCGGCCGCATTCGAGAATGGCGCGCTTCACGGTCATCGGCTGGAAGATGCGCACGCCGTCCAGCTCACCGCCGTTGAGCAGCATCTGGAAGAAACGGCAGCTTTCCTCGGCGGTAGCGAAGATATTGCCCGCCGGGCAGATGGTGTCCATAAAGCGTGGGTCGTTGGTCAGGTCCACCGCCATTTCCAGCTTGCCGCCCAGCACGTGCTTGATATAGCTGTCGACCAGGCCCATGGGCTTGAAGCCTGTGGCATAGCTGGTGGCCACGCGATCACGCAGCTCGGGCGGCACGCCGTAGTTGAAAAACTCCATGCCCAGCGGCTTTTGCACCGTCTCGGCCAGGAACTCGCGCACATCCTTGCCGGTCACCCGGCGTATCAGCTCACCGAAAATATAGCCGGCCGTCACCGCGTGGTAGGCCACGCGATGGCCGGATGGCGACACTGGCCTGGCGGCGCACAGCTCGCTGACGATGGACTCCACGTCAAACAACAGCTCGGGGTCAAAGTCGCCGGAAATGCTGGGGATGCCGCCACGGTGCGAGAGCAGGTGGTAAATGGTGGCGTTTTGCTTGCCACGCACCCCGTATTCGGGAATGTAGTGGCTGATGGGGTCGAGCAGGTCGATCTCGCCGCGCTCGTCCAGCAGGTGCACCAGCATGGCCGTGATCGCCTTGGAGGCGGAAAACAGGCAGATGGCGGTGTCCGGCCGGGCCAGCACTTTCGGGGTGTCGGGGCTGTCATCGGGGCCATTGCCGCTGGCGTGGCCGATAGCGCGGTTCAGCACCACCTGGCCATGGCGACGGATGCAGACGGTAATGGCGGGCGAAATACCGGTCTTGTACAGGTCACGCACGGCGCTCCAGATGCTGTCACGCTGGGCGGCGGTCATGCCGGCGCTGACCGGATCGGCTTCGGACGCCGGGTCATAGCTGGTCACGGCATCAAGATCGCGGGGAACGTGGCAGGTATTGGTCGATAACAACTTCATGGTGGGGTGGATTCCATTCAGGCTCTATGCATTACAGCAGCCTGACAGGGCTGCTGGGAAGTACGCAGAAGGGATTATTCCTGTCGCGAGTCAATTTGTTGGCGCTTCGGCCCGGATTTGTGCAGCAGTTCGGGATTGCGGCGCCAGCCACGCAGCAGGCGGCCCGGCATATTGATGGTTTGCAGCACGGGTTGCAGGTCCTTCACGACCAGCGTCACCTCGTCAACCTGCCCGCGAATGTGGTGAACCTCGGCCGCAATCTGCTCAAACTCGGTACTCAGGTAGTGCACCTGGCCGGGGATGCCCTTCATGTCCTGTACTGTTTCCATGATGCGGTAGGCCATTACCAGGTACTCCAGTGCGGCGCGGATCACGGCGGCAGCAGCGAGAAAGCCAAAGGGCGCCACCACCAGGGCTACCATCCCGGCGGGCAGTGACAGCCAGAAAGAGGCCACCACAATCAGCAGGATGACACCCGCCGCACCCAGCAGCAGTACCACGTAAAACAGCGGCAACAGCTGCATGGTCAGGTTGCGGCGAAAACGGAAATCGAGAATACCGCCGAGAAAATTCTGGAAATTGCTGCTGGCGGGAGTGCTGGCTAGGGGGTCGCTCATGGTGTCAGGCCCTGTGGGTTCAATGCGGTTTTTGCCCTGAATTACCCGCCAGAATCATGCCAACCGGCAGGAGGGCAAACATGAACCGATATCAGCGAGGTTCATTCTCATCACGACTACGCCCCGGATTGAGCAGACGCATGAAGGGAATGCGGCGGGTAAGGGCGGCAATGTCGGTCAGGCCGGAGATTTTGTCCACGGACTCGCGCATGCCCGCCAGTTCGTCGATAGCCTCGGCAATGCGGAAAACTACCACGAAAAACTCCAGCAGCGCGCGGAACACCGACAATAGAACGACAAAGGCAAAAGGCGACAGTACCGAGTAGGCCCAACCCTTGGTGTGCGACGTGGCGAAGGCACCGACAACCTGATCGGCAATAATGACGCCTGACGCCAGAATCATAAGCCCGTAGACGACCGGCATCATCTGGATGGTGATATAGCGGGTGAAGGAAAAATCAAATAGCGCCAGCAGATAATCGCGCGATATCGTGGCGGCGTTTTTCAGCTTGCTCGTGGTTGCCATAGATGTCCCGGGCTGGTTGGTATGCCAGCCCGGCGACGCTAAAACGAGGGGCGCGTGGAGACTGGCTAGAGGCCAGCATACCGCTTTTTTGCCACAGAGAGCGATAGCCGCCGTGACGCCGTGTCAGGGCTTTTTGGACAGCCGCTTGACGTCAGTCAGTACCTGTTCAGCATGGGAGCCGGTGTTGACGTCGGGATAGTGGTAGACAATGGTGCCATCGGGGTCGATCAGGAAGGTTTCCCGGCGGGCATAGGAAACCGGCCCGAAACCGCGCAGCACACCCATTTTCGCCGCCAGCTCATGGTCGGTATCGGCCAGGATGGGGAAGGGCAGGCCGAGCTTGTCGGAAAAGGCCTTGTGCGAGTCGACATCGTCCAGGCTCACACCCAGCACGGCAATGCCGAACTTCTGGAATTCAGGGTAACTGTCGCGGAACTTGCTGGCTTCTTCGGTGCAGCCGGGCGTGCCATCCTTGGGGTAGAAATAGATGGCCAGCCAGTGCCCCTTGAAGTCCTTGAGGTCGTGCCACTGGCCGTTCTGGTCTTGCAGGTGAAAGAGCGGCGCGTTTTTGCCCACCCACTCGGAGGTAGAGCTGTCGGCAGCGATGCCCACGGTGGCCATCAGCAGGGTGGTAAGCAAAAGAAAAATCTGAATCAGGCGTTTCATTGGGCCTCCTGCCCTGGGGTCTGTTGGCGTTACCTTGCATGCGCTGTCTTACCAGCGGGCGTACTGGTCTTCGACGAATCCGGGCATGTCATCAATTTTTATTATACCTTCCGGCAGCACCAGCTGTCCGCAAAAGTGACCGAATACCTGCTTGAAATTGCTGGCCAGATAGTATGCGTTCAGCTCTTCACGGTGCAAGCCGCGTGGAGTAAAGCAGAGATCGACCTGCCCGTCATCTGAACAAACCTGCCACGGACGCAAAACATCGGCACGGTCGAAGTCGAAGCGGGTCAGGTTGACCTTGACCAGCCGGCCGTCTACCCACAGGCAGTTTTCGGTAAAGCTGGTCTCGTTCACCCCGCAGGAAAGGTTCAGCCCCAGCCGCCGCCCATTGGCGATGCCCGAAAAGCAGGCCCAGTTCCAGTAGGTTTCGCGGCGCATATAGCCGCAGGAAAAGTCGTGGTGGCCGCAGGCCTGCAAGGCCTCCAGGTCAAATGTCTTGCCGCGCAAGCTCAGCTCGCCGCTCAGGCGCAGGCCGGCGGTCTTGTTGGCGTACACCCAGCCCTGATAGGCGGCACGGGTGCAGATGGACATGGGCTCGAAATCCGGCTCGACCATGCTGGCGTTGATGTGCAACTCGGAGCCCAGGTTCACGCGCAGGTTTTTGCGGCGCGGCGCGGCCTCGTAGCCCATGCCCAGGCTGGCCTTGCCAAGACGCAGCCGGCTTTCACCCTCCAGCGGGCTGGCCGACAGGTGCAGACCCAAGCCCAGCGGCAGCCGCAGCGAGCGGGAAAAAAGCTCATTACTTTCAAAGTCATAGACATAGACAAAGGCGACGCCCATGTAGCGGAGATCGGCCAGGGCGCAGCCGAACACCAGACGCTCGCTCATGCCGCCAAAATACTGGAAGCGCTTGTAGTGCAGGTGCCGCGCCAGCCGGCCATAGGGCTTGCCAAAGGGGTCAAGGTAGCTGAAGTCGTCGACGTTGATATCGCCCAGGGTATCGGCAAACTGGCCGAGGCGGGGCTGGCCCTGGCTGAACAAGGGGCCGGTAGGGAGCGGCTTCATGGGCTTTCCTTGGGTGCGGAGGAGTATGTGCCGGGCCAGCCGGGCGGGACGAGGAAACCGCGAGTCGTTTCCAGGCCATCGCGCCGCCCGACCACGGCGATAGGGCAATTATCAAAGCCAGCGGGCAGGTGCTCAAGCAGTTCAGCGGCACTCATTACATCACCAATGCTGACATCGCTGGTTAGGGTTGCCAGCCGGTATTCACGTGGCAGCAGTGCCCAGCGTTCGTCGGGGTCGGTAAAGCGGTGGGGAAAGTCCTGCATGGGCAGCCACCAGCCGTGTCCGTGTTGGGGGCAGGCGTCTTGAGGCTGCCAGGTCTCTATTGAGGCATCATGAGGGTAAAACAGGCGCCCCTTGAGCAGGCAGGCGCGGCGGCATGAGGCGATGCCCAGCTCCGCCAGTGCTGCCTGCCCCTCCGGCGTCAGGCTCATGGGCAACTGATGCTGGCGCATATGCCCCACTTTCAAATCCAGCCGGTCGCTGGGGTCGATGCCGATCCAGTCGCTGTAGCGGCCACCCGGACGGGTGCCCAGGTAAAAGCGGATGGCCACTTCCCAGTGCTGCACTTCGCCGCTGGCCCACTCCTGCACCACGAAGTCCAGCTCGCCCAGGGTTTGTTTGCTACGGCGTATGGGCAGGCCGTGGGCCAGCAGGCGGTAACGTGTATTGGCGGGGTCGGCCAGCCAGAAGTGCAGCAAGCTTTCAAAGTGACGGCCAAGACGCTTGTCGGCGCTGGCCTGCAAATACGCCCGCAGGGGAGTCGGGTTGTGGTCCAACTCGCTCAAGCGTTCCGCGTAGTCTTGATAGACCTGTTGGCACCAGTCGGGGCTGAACCAGGGCACATCATCGTCGGCTGGCGCCAGCAGGGGTGGGGAGAGCAGGGCCCACGCCAGGTCACGCACGCAGGCCTGACGGTAGCCGGAAATGGCTTGCAGCGTCATGGCCCTGCTCCCTTGCGGCAGCGCAAAGCAAAAAGCCGCCATGACGGCGGCTCTTCGAAGGGGACGTCCTCAGTGCTGCAAGGCATGTTCCAGTATGGCCACGAATTCGGCCGAAGCAACGTGCTCCCGCGCGATGTCGAGCAGCGTTCTGCCCTCGCGGTTCCGGGCACCAAGATCACGCCCGGCCTCCAGGAAATAGACCACGAAGCGCTCGAAGTCGAAGGGGCGCATATGCTTGTAGGCGTTGTACAGCACGTGGAAGTCAGGGTTGTCTCCTGCCGGCGGCAGCCGGTTCAGGTAGCCTTTGATGCGCTCGTCGCACCAGTCTTCGCCGAAGCGCGCAGGTTGTGATAATGCCATGAGAATGAGGGGTATTGGACTATGGGCCGGCCACTGTAGGGTGCCGGCCTTCGCCCGTCAAGAGAGTGGCCGTCAAGAGTGGCGGATGGGCGTGGTGGGTTCCAGTTCCGGGTTGATCACCAGCATGCCTTGCAGGTAGCTCGCCAGATCCGCGTATTGCTGCCGTGTCAGGTTGGGCACAAGCTTGCGGATGAGCATATGGATCGCCCCGCTGATGACGCGCGCGCCACCGTCGGCCACCTTGCGCAGCACAAAGCCCAGCCGGATCAGCTCGATCGGCTTCACCACGTAAACCTGGATGGCCTGGTCGGATATGGAGCAGAGCACTGCCACCAGCTCAGCCGACTGGCTGCCGGGGTTGTCGCCCTGCAAGCTGCCTATCACCCGGCGCATCCGCAATTCAAAGCTGGCATCAATGGGGAATCCCACCCAGGGCTGGTCGCCGCCAGCGTCGGGCTTGGTCAGCATGAGCTGGCGGATATAGTCGCCCAGTTGGCGCAGCTGGCCTTGGTCGAGGCGGTGCACGATGGTGCGGGTAATGCTGTGCACCGTATTGCGTATGGTATTGACGGTGCCATGCACCAGCTTTTCCATCAGCGGCGACAGCTTGACCATGTCGATCATGTCGAGCAGGAAGACCTTGAGCAGGTCATCGGTGAAATCCAGCATGATGCGCGACACCAGATCATGCTGCGGCTCGGGAACGTCGGCGGCCAGATTCTTGATGAGCTGGCGGGAGAGTTCGCGCAGTTCGAGTGAAGACGGAAACGCAATATAAGTATTATTTTCAGCGCTCATGAACAGCAGCCACAGTATGGGAGGGCCATGCCTCCGTTATTGTTACACGCTCAGTATAGCCGGGGTTTTGCAGTGACCAAACTCTGGCGCAAAACCTGCAATACCCCGGCGCCACAGGCGCGTTTTTTTATTTCTGTTGCAAGGGTAGCTTGCCGCTACGCAGCAGGGCGCCCAGACGTTCCTGAACGGCCTGCTGAATTTCCTTTGCCACATCCGGCAGTGGCAACTCCAGCAGGGCTTGCAGCTTCTCGCGGATATTGGCCTCGCGTGACTCGTTGCCACGATTGAAGGCGTTCTGCTGCAGCAGAACCATCTGTTTCTGCAAGCGTGCGCTCTTGGCCTCGAGTGGCGAGGGCAGGTCAAGCAGCAGTTCAAGATCAAGGCACAGGTCCAGCGCGGCATCGGTGTTATTGGCGGTCAGCACCAGGTATTGCGTGATCAGCGCCGCGTCGTCGGCGACTTCCAGCAGCGCCTGTATACGCAGCGCGTAGGCATTTTGCCAGGGCTCGGGCAGCGCAAAGCGGGCGCTGTCATCGCGCAGCTGCTTGCTGTCCAGCGTGTTGGCGTGCAGGCGGGATTCTGCCTGCACGCACAAGGCAAAGGCCCCGAGAATACGGTTGAGCGCAGCTTCCTGCTGGTGCTGGTGCGCGTACTTGAGATTGTGTTCGTGCTGCTTGCGCGCCGCCTCGAAACGCTTTTGCAGCTCGCCGCGTTGCTCGCGGGGCAGGTCCAGCGCCCGGAAGGCTTCTACCAGTGCGGCTGACTCGCCCCGATTCTGCTCGCCCTGCGAAGCGGCCTCGGCCAGCTGCAGCTGGCTGGTGACCAGAGACTCGGCCTGCTCCAGTGCCACTTGCAGCGCGGATTTGCGCGCTTGTATTTCCGCGTCGCGCCGGGCAAAAATCTGGTCGCACAGCTCGCGAAATTCTTTCCACAGCAGCTGGTCGGTTTTGCGCGAGCCCGGCTCGATAGTCTTCCACTGCTGCTGGAATTCCTTGACCTTGAGACAGGCGCTGCGGCTGTCGCTATCTTCCAGCAGGGCACGGGTGGCCGTGATGAGCAGGCGCTTTTGTTGCTCATGGCTGTTCTGCGTGGTCTTCAGCAGATTCTCAAGGCGCTTGAGGATTTTATTGAAGCGCTGCTGCACGTCCTGGTTTTTCTGCCGCTCCACCGGGTGGTAGCGCTGCCATTCTTCACGCGCGGTGTGTATCAGGGCATCCAACTGCTTGCAGCTGACGTTTTCCGGCAGCACATCAAGGTAACGCTCCAGCTCTTCGCACACGTTCTGGCGCCTGGCCAGGTTTTGCGCGCGCAGTTCGCGCTGCTCGTGGAAGTATTCGCGGCAGGGCTCATAGGCCTTGTCGCTGGCCGCCTTGAACTGTTCCCAGAGTGGGGTTTCCACGTGCGGGTCGGTTACGCCCAGGGCTTTCCAGGCATCCTGCATGGTCTTGATGACGTCGGCTTTTTCGTCCGGGTCCATGGCCTTGTCGGCCAGGGCTTCCATGTCGGCCAGCAGCGCCTGTTTTTTGGGCAGCACGGCAAAACCGGCCCAGTCTTTCAGCTCCTGCAAACGGTGCATCAGGCCCGGCAGACGGTTGTCGTGCAGGTGGTGTTCCTTGGTGAAGTGCTGGATGTCGCGCAGCTTGTGGGTGGCATCGCGCGTGTTGCCGGTCTGGATGGCGGCGTCGAGCGCGTCCATTTGCAGGGCCAGCTGGCGGTGCTTTTCCGGGTCTTGCCGGGGCTTGCGCTCAGGCATGGCGATCACGGTGGCTTCAGTCTTGCGCTTGTCCAGCAGGCCATAGGCCATTTTCAGAATGGAGGGCAGGGGCAGGCCCTGGGTCGGTGGCATGCCGGCCATGATGCGCGAGAGCGGCTCGATGTCGCCGGGCTGGCCTTGCGCGCTGGCGTCCTGCGCCGACTGTATGCTGGTTTCCAGCTCGCTACGCTGATTGTGCACAGCCTGCATCAGGTTTTCGGCATCGCGCAGGGCGGCAAGATCACGGTTGAATCGCTCCTGCAAGGCAGCAGCAGGCGGCAGGATGTCGCTGGCCACTTGCCAGCGCAGTTGCTGGGTCTTGAGCAGGGCCGCGAGGGCGGACAGGTCGAAGGTGTCGGGCTGGGCCCGCAGCTCGGCCAGGGCCAGCTCCAGCATCTCGCAGCTGGCGGCCTGTTCCACGGCGGCCTGCGCCTGCTCACGCTCTTGATGCTCGCGGGCCAGCTGTTCTTCAATCAGCTTGCTGGCCAGCTCCAGCGCGGTTTCAAAGCGCTCGGCCATGGCTGGCGTGGCCTCGCCAGCCAACTCCTGCCATTGTTGCAGCAGGCTTTCGGTCTTGGCCTTGTAGAGGGGATTGCCGGCGGCGCGGGCATGTTGCTCCATGGACTCGCACAGGCCCAGCAGCCGCTCTTCGTGCTGGCGCCGGGTCTTGTCTTTGTCGTGCAGGGCGTCGAGCTTGTCGCGGGCAATGCGGTAAACGCCCTTGTCGCCATGCTTGGACAGGTTGGCCAGGCTTTCGAGCACCTTGGGGTTGCTGATGCGCTCGGCGGCAATCTGGCGCAGGCGGGCGATGCCGGACTTGAGGGCGATGTCTTCGAGGTAGATTTCGTCGGTCAACTGCTCCACGGCGGCAATACGCACGTCGATTTCGACCGCCTCCATGATGAGGTAGCGCAGGGTCTGGGTGGCGGTCAGCCGGCGCACGCGCTCCAGCCGGTCTTCCAGGCTCGGGCCGCCCACGCTCTTGCCGGCCAGTAGTTCGTGGATGCGGGTGCTGGCGGCGTCGCGCACGCTGGCTTCCAGGTCACGGCGCTGGATTTGCTGCAGCAGGTCGATATCGTAGAGCTTCTTGAGCGCTTCACGGCGCACGGCGGGCTCGCTGTCTTCGCGCGCCAGCGTGGAGAGCACTTCCAGGTCTTTCGGCTCCCCGGTTTGCAGCTCGGCAATAGCTTCCAGCCGGCGCTGCGATTTGGGACTCTGCCATTTGGGTGTGGCGCCGAAAATCTGCTTTAACATGGCAAGGCTCAGTGATTGATCGGGTCGAGCAGTTGGTCTTTTTCCGCCCAACGTCCGGCTACCCAGGACTGGAAGGCATCGCGGAAGGCGGCGTCGGTCTCGTAGTCCCGAGTAAAGCAGTCGGCGGGAATCTCGTGCAGGCAGACCTTGACGACAATATGCCGAACTTGCCCGGAAGCAAACTGCCAGTAGCTGGGAATTCCGTCGGGATAGATGATAGTCACATCCAGCAGGCAATGCATGCGTTCACCGAGGGCCGACAGCACAAAGGCCATACCACCGGCCTTGGGCTTGAGCAGGTGCCTGTACGGAGACTGCTGCTGGGCCTGCTTGGCGGGCGTCATACGTGTGCCCTCCGGGAAGTTGATAACCGACACCGGCGCGTACTGGAAGCGGGCGCAGGACTTGCGCGTGGTTTCCATGTCCTTGCCCTTGAGCTCGGGGTGCTTTTCCAGGAACGGCTTCGAGTAGCGCTTCATGAAGGGAAAGTCCATGCACCACATGGCCACACCCATGAAGGGCAGCCAGATCAGTTCCTGCTTGAGAAAATACTTGAGAAAGGGGATGCGGCGGTTGAAGGCGTAGTAGAGCACCATGATGTCCACCCAGCTCTGGTGGTTGGCGCTGATCAGGTACCAGCCTTGCCGCTCAAGACCAGGCGGGTAGTCAATATCCCACTCAATGCGCGGCATCAGCCGGTAGATGCCGCGATTGTTCACGGTCGCCCAGTTCTCGGCAAACCACATCATGAGGCGGGGAACCTGACGCTTGCCCAGATTGCCCGGCAGCAGAAACCGCAGGGGCAGGGCAATAATGATCAGCGACGCCGCCAGCACAGTGTTCAGTATCATCAGGGTGAACACCAGCGCGCCGAGTAGCGGTGGTGGTAGAAATGCGAGCATTCAGGCCTCTTTGGCAGGCTGCGCCGGAACCCTGGCGCAAAACGGGCATGGTGCCCGAGCTTGCTGCCGGGTGCAATGACCGGGCCGACCAGCGCCGGCCGACAAAGACAGTGAACAGGCTCCTGGGGCGGCTGAGCTAATTGGTCAATATTTTTGTACGCTATGGTCATAGGTAAGCCCCTTGCTGCCGCCTAGTGTAGCGACTTTCGGGTCACACCTTGTTCTGCTCGCCCCCACAACCGGAGATCATCATGTCAGGTCCGCTCAGCTCATTGAAAGTTCTGGATTTTTCCGGCCTGCTGCCGGGCCCGTTCGGAACCCTGCTGCTGGCCGACATGGGTGCCGAGGTGCTGCGTGTGGAGTCGCCCGGCCGGCCCGACATGGTGCGCCTGATGCCCCCGTTTGACGGTGGTGTGTCGGCCTGCCATGCCTTCCTTAACCGCTCCAAGCGCGGCATCGCCATCGACCTCAAGCAGCCCGAGGGCGTCGCCATCGTCAAGAAGCTGGTGGCCGAGTACGACATCGTTATCGAACAGTTCCGTCCTGGCGTCATGGATCGCCTTGGTGTGGGCTACGAGGCGCTGAAGGCCGTCAACCCCGGCATCATTTACTGCTCCATCACCGGCTATGGCCAGAGCGGCCCCTTCCGCGACCGCGCCGGGCATGACATGAACTACCTCGCGGTGGCCGGCGTGCTGGGTTACAACGGCCGCAAGAGCAGCGGTCCCGGCCCCATGGCCGTGCAGGTGGCCGACGTGGCCGGCGGTTCCCTGCATGCCGTTACCGGGGTGCTGGCGGCGGTCATTCACCGCCTGAAGACCGGTGAAGGTCAGTTTGTGGATATCTCCATGACCGACGCCGCCTTCAGCCTGCACGCCCTGACTGCGCCCCAGGCTCTCGTGGGTGGGCACCAGCCGACCATGGAAGGCACCCAGCTTAACGGCGGCTCCTTTTATGACTGCTATGAAACCGCCGATGGTCGTTATTTCTCCGTGGGTGGGCTGGAGCCGCAGTTCTTTGCCCAGTTCTGCCAGGCCATAGGCCGGCCCGAGCTGACCAACCAGGGCATCATCATGGTTCCCGAGGTGGTGTCCGCTCTGAAGGTCGAGATCAGCGCCGAAATGAAGAAAAAGACTTGGGCAGAGTGGACGGCCATATTTGCCGCGCTGGATTCCTGCACCGAGCCGGTGCTCAGCTTTAGCGAAGCCTGCGAGCACCCGCATGTGGTTGCGCGTGAGTTGCTGGTGGATGTGCCCAAGCCCGACGGCAGCCGCCAGCGTCAGCTGGCTTCCCCCATCCGCTTCTCACGTACACCGCCGCGCTATGATTTTATCGGCGCGGAGCTGGGAGCGCATACTGATGCCGTGCTGAAGGAGGTGGGGTATTCGGAGGCGGAGGTTGCGGGATTGAGGCAGAAGGGGGCGGTGGCCTGAGTGACTGTGGGGGTCGTCCGGCTGCGCAGGGAACGCAACCGGTGGAAGCTGCCGGCGTCTGCCATGCCCGCAGCTTCACTTACCCCGTAATCAAGGTTAAAAACTCGTTTCTCGTCTGCGGATTTTCGCGGAACCGGCCCAGCATGATGGAGGTTTTCATCACCGAGTTCTGTTTTTCCACGCCGCGCATCATCATGCACATATGCTTGGCTTCCACCACCACGCCCACGCCACGCGCTTCCGTAACCTTCATGACCGCTTCGGCGATTTCCTTGGTCAGATTTTCCTGAATCTGCAAACGTCGCGCATACATGTCGACGATGCGCGCCACCTTGGACAGGCCCAGCACCTTGCCCGAGGGCAGATAGGCCACATGCACCTTGCCGATAAAGGGCAGCAGATGGTGCTCGCAGAGCGAATACAGCTCGATATCCTGCACGATCACCATTTCGTCGTTGTCCGAGGGGAAGATGGCGCCGTTGACCACAGTGTCGAGGTTTTCGCCATAGCCCTTGCAGAGGTAGCGGAAGGCCTTGGCGGCGCGCGCCGGCGTGTCTTGCAGCCCGGGCCGGCTAAGGTCTTCACCGATGGCGGTGATGATGTTGGCGTAGTCTTTTTCCATGGTCTTTCTCGGACTGGTGCGGCGAGGGCGTCACCCTAACGGAATCATCGTCTTGGGTAAACCCTGTGTTAGCGACGGTTTAGCGAGTGTTGCCACCCTCGGTAACGCTGACGGTATGCTTTTTCAGCAGCACATAGACCGCGCCGGTGCCGCCGTCGCGAGGCAGGGCGCTGACAAAGGCCAGCACGCCACCCAACTGGCGTAGCCAGCTATCGACACAACTCTTGAGCATGGGTTTTTCACTGGTCGAGCCCTTACCGTGCACGATCTTGATGACCTGCAAGCCGTCGCGGCGGGCCTGGCTGATCAGTTGCTCGACCGCATCGCGTGCCTGGTCCAGCGTGCAGCCGTGCAGGTCAACGGCGGCCTGCCAGGGCATCAGGCCCTGCTTCAGGCGCTTCATGACCTTCTGCTGGATGCCAGAGCGGGCAAACTCCAGCGTGGCCTCGGGTGCGACGGGGTTGAGCAAGGCAGCGGCATCCGACAGTAGGTGTCCAGAGCCCTCCGGACTACCTTCGGCGACGGCGCGCCGCAGCAGGGCCTGCGGGTCCGGCTTTTTGCGCTGGGCGGGCAGGGGGGCGGTACCGTCGTAGCTTACGCGGCGGGCGCCAGCGCTGGCGCGGGCAAACAGCTCTTCGTCGGAAAGCACTTCTTCCTCGCGTGGCTTGGGCGCAGGTGCGGGCTTGGGCCGGGCAGGTATGGCCGGGGCTTCCGCCTTCAGGGTTTGCTTGAGATCGGTCAGTAGCTTGCTTTTCATGGAGTCGTTTCCTGTGACTGGGCTATTGTCTACGTTGCAGCGGTTCAGGCCAAGCCCGCTTGCTGGTAGAATCGCCGCCCTGAGCTGCCGCCCCCATGCGGCAGGCCGCCTGCCCGGCCCTGGCCGTGGTGGCGGGTTCCCTGACTGGAGTTGCCGTGACTACCGATGCGCCCCACCAAACCCTGAGCGAGGAGCTGCTGGATCAGGCTCTGCAAGAGCTGGTCACCATTCGCGACTTTATCCGCTTTGGCGTCAGTTGTTTCCGCTCCTGCGACGTCTTTCTGGGCCATGGCACCAGCGATCCCTTTGCCGAGGCCACCGCCCTGGTGATGCAGACCTTGTCGCTGGAATGGACCGCCAGCCCCGAAATACTGGATGCCAAAGTGCTGCTTAGCGAGCGCGAGCAGATCATTGCCCTGCTGCGGCGGCGTGTAAATGATCGTATTCCGCTCGCCTACCTGCTCAATCTCGCCTATTTTGCCGGCCATCCCTTTTACGTGGATGAGCGCGTGCTGGTGCCGCGCTCGCCCATTGCCGAGCTGATCGAAAAACGCTTCCTGAGCTGGCTGCCCTATGAGCCGCAGCGCATTCTCGACCTGTGCACGGGCTCGGGCTGCATCGGCATTGCGCTGGCGCACGAATTCCCCGATGCGATAGTCGATGCTACCGATATCTCGCTGGATGCGCTGGCCGTGGCCGCCGTCAATGTCGAGCACCATGCGCTGGAAGAACGTGTGCACCTGATCGAGTCGGACATGTTCGGCCGGCTGCCGGGCCAGCGCTATGACCTGATCGTCAGCAACCCGCCCTACGTGGATGCCGAAGACATGGCCGACCTGCCCGCCGAGTTTTTGCGTGAGCCGGAGTTGGGCTTGGCTTCAGGGCGCGATGGTCTGGACATTACCCGGCGCATTCTGGCCGAAGCGGCCGACTACCTGACCGAGGATGGCCTGCTGGTGGTGGAAGTGGGCAATTCGCAATGGGCCCTGGCCCAGCAGTTTCCTGAAGTCGAGTTTGAGTGGGTGGAATTCGAGCGCGGCGGCAGCGGCGTATTTGTGCTGACGGCGGCGCAGTGTCGGGAGTTCCGCAAGCTGTTCGAGGCGGCGGTTTGATTTGCCCCTCTCCCTTCGGGAGAGGGCTGGGGTGAGGGGAATCTGGCACTGACTACAGATAACGTCTTGTCTCAGAAATTGTAGGATGGGTGGAGCGCAGCGATACCCATCGAGTTTTGCCGCCCCAAGTGATGGGTATCGCTGTGCTCCACCCATCCTACGTACTTTACAATTACCATTGGTGGTAATTTCCCCTCACCCCAACCCTCTCCCGGAGGGAGAGGGGGTAATAATGTAATTCCCGACCCGGCTTTCACCGGGTCGCTGGTAACGAGAAATATTATGGCTGGAAACACCATTGGTGAACTGTTCCGCGTCACCACCTTCGGCGAATCGCACGGGCCGGCGCTGGGCGCCATTGTTGACGGCGTGCCGCCGGGCCTGTTGCTGACCGAGGCCGACATGCAGGTGGACTTGGACCGGCGCAAGCCCGGCACCTCGCAGTTCACCACGCAGCGCCGCGAAGACGACCAGGTAAAAATCCTGTCCGGCGTGTTCGAGGGCAAGACCACCGGCACTTCGATTGGCCTGCTGATCGAGAATACCGATCAAAAGTCCAAGGATTACGCCAATATCGCCGAGACTTTCCGCCCCGGCCATGCCGACTACACCTACACGCAAAAATACGGCTTCCGTGATTATCGCGGCGGTGGTCGCTCCAGTGCGCGTGAAACGGCCATGCGGGTGGCGGCGGGCGCCATTGCCAAGAAATACCTGCGCGAAAAATTCGGCGTTGAAATACGTGGCCATGTTACCCAGATTGGCAATGTCATCGCGGAAAAACTGGACTGGTCACAGGTCAGCCAGAACCCCTTTTTCTGCGGCGACGTGGATGCCGTGCCGAAAATGGAAGCGCTGATTACCCAACTGCGCCGCGACGGCAGCAGCTGCGGCGCACGCCTGACCGTGGTGGCAAGTCACGTGCCGGTGGGCCTGGGCGAGCCGGTGTTTGACCGGCTGGATGCCGATATCGCCCACGCCATGATGAGCATCAATGCCGTCAAGGGCGTGGAAATTGGCGATGGCTTTGCCGTGGTCGATCAGCGCGGCGACATTCACCGTGACGAGTTGGCGCCACAGGGCTTTCTTGCCAATCATTCCGGTGGCGTGCTTGGCGGCATTTCCTCGGGGCAGGATATTATCGTCAGCATCGCGCTCAAGCCCACCTCCAGCATTACCGCACCGGGGCGCAGCATCGACAGCCACGGCAACCCCATTGAAGTGGTCACCAAGGGGCGGCATGACCCCTGCGTGGGTGTGCGCGCCACACCCATTGCCGAGGCCATGCTGGCGATCGTACTGATGGACCATTTCCTGCGTAACCGCGCGCAGAATGCCGATGTGCACAGTGGCGTGCCGGTGCTGCCGGGGTCGGTGGTTTGAGACTGGCGCAGGTAAAGTGGTATTCCCTCTCCCTTCGGGAGAGGGCTGGGGAGAGGGGAAATCTTCGATGGCAGTGGTTAACACCCCCTCTCCCTAACCCTCTACCAACTGCGCTCCCGGCGCAGCCCGGACTACCCCTTGTCGTGAGGGGCATCCCGGAGGGAGAGGGGATTAAAAAATGAACCGCATCCCCTACAAACGCCTTTCCGCTTTCTACTTCTTCTATTTCGCCGTGCTCGGCGGCTTTATGCCCTACTGGGGCTTGTACCTGCAAAAGCAGCTGCAGTTCACCCCGGCCCTGATTGGCCAACTGATGGCGCTGACCGTGGGCACGCGCATCGTGGCGCCGAATCTGTGGGGTTATATTGCCGATCGCAGCGGCCGCCGCCTGTTCCTGGTACGTATGGGTGCGCTCATGCTCATGCTGTTCTGGTGCGGTATTTTCTTTGTACACAGCTACTGGCCGATTGCCTTTGTGCTGCTCGGCTACAGCTTTTTCCAGAACGCCATTCTCGCGCAGTTTGAAGCGGTGACCGTGGCCCACCTGGGTGAAAACCGCGACGAATACGGGCATATACGCCTGTGGGGCTCGCTAGGGTTTATCGCCACCGTGGCCGGGCTGGGTGTATTGTTTGACGCCATTTCCCTGCACTGGCTGCCGCCGATTCTGGCGGCCTGTGCGCTGGCGTCCTGGCTGGCCAGCCTTAGCGTGCCCGATATTGTTACTGCCCGCCGTGCGGATGCCACAACGTCATTGTGGTCGATTTTAAAGCGCCCCACGGTTTTCGGTTTTCTCGCCGCCAGCTTTCTGCTGGAGCTATCGCATGCGCCGTATTACACCTTCTACAGCATTTATCTCGAAGCGCATCATTACTCGCACAGTGCCATCGGCTGGCTGTGGGCCTTGGGGGTCGGGGCCGAGGTGCTGGCTTTCACACAGATGCACCGTATTTTGCCTGCGCTGGGAGAGCGCCGCCTGATGTTGCTGTCGCTGGCGCTGGCAGGCTTCCGCTGGTGGGTGATCGGGCAAGCCGTGGACTATCCGGCCGTCATGATTGCCATGCAGACCCTGCACGCGGCCAGCTTTGCCTGCTTTCACGCCAGCTGTATCAACCTGATCTACCGCCATTTTGGCGATGGCCACCAAGGCCAGGGGCAGGCGCTCTACAGCATGCTCTGGGGCCTGGGCGTGGCGCTGGGTTCGTGGTGGGCCGGCGGGGTCTGGCAGAGTCTGGGGCCGACCCGTATCTATGAAACGGCGGCCCTGTCCTGTGTGCTGGCATTTACCGTGGCCTGGTTTACAGTGCGTGATGCCAAGGCCACAGCTTGAGCTTTATTGTTGGCAGATCTTGTCCATTTCAATGCCTATCGCTGCCGCCAGCACCTGACCGGCGCTGCTGACGGCGGTGCCAAAGGCCTGGTTACGGGCGGCAAAAAACTGTGCTCCCGAACTGGATTGGGCGAATTGCAGGTAGGCGTTTACGTCGTCAGATGACAGACCCCAGTAGCGGGTGTTGAGCCCCTTGCGCACGTTTTCGCGCACGGTTTCCAGTGCCGCACGCTTGACCACGCTGCCAAAGACGCCACTCAGGGGCGGCAGCAGCTGGCCCAGGCGCGGGCATTTGCCACTGGTGGCCAGATCGAGCGCGGTGCCTATGCTCTGCTCGGCCAGGGTGCTGAGCAGTTTGCTGGTGCCGGTGGCGCTGTCCAGGTCATCCAGCGTCTGCTGGGTGGGGTGCTGGGCGCTGTCGCTCTTTTTACCTGATTCCACTGCCACCACGTCCTGACCGGCGGGCGACTGGTAGAAGGCCAGCGCGCCCTTGATCTGCTCATCACTCATGCCGGAATTGATGCGGTTGCGGATATCGGCGCGGATATTGGCCGGGTTCAGCGTGCTGCTGATGGCGCTGTTGACAGCCTGCCCAAGGTCGGGGGGGATTTCCAGTGCACCGCCGTGTGACAGATTCTGCGTATTCAGCGGCTTTTGCAAAGCGTCCAGTTGAGCCTCGATGCCGGCGGCCTGGATGAGGGCATCGACCTCGGCATCCTTGTTGACCTGCGGGCTGACGCAGGCGGCCAGCGCAAGCGACAAGGCTGCCAGCAGCAATAAGCGCAAATTTTTCATGTCCCGGATTCCTTGGTGACTAGGGTCTGTTGACGTTTCATTGATCGCGGCGCCGGAGACTGTTTTGGCCTACCCCAAAGGGCACTCACGCAGCGCAAGGAATGAGGAGCGTAGTGTACTACTGTACATGAGCGACGAAAGACGCGGCGATGGGCCAAAACAGTCCCGTCCCTTCGGGTTGCCGGTCAGAATCGCGCCATACTGCGTTACTCCCTCCTCGTGTGGAGTCACCACAAGTCGTCGGTCGTGCCTTGTCTGGCGCGACTCTGACCGGCAATGCCACGACCTATGAAGCATCAACAGACCCTGGTGTTTGCGGCAGCAGCAACTCCAGCATGGCGCTGGCCGCACGCGACAGGGTACGGCGCGGATGATAGACCACACCGAGACTGCGCCGCAGCTGGATTCCGTTGATATTCAGTATCCGCAGCTCCGCATCGGCCATGCTCGCTGGCAGCACCGACCAACCGAGGCCGATGGAAGCCATCATCTTGATGGTCTCCAGATAGTTGGTGGTCATGCTCACCTCCAGCTCCAGGCCGCGCTCGTTGAACAGGCGCGAGGCGATCTGCCGGGTAAAGGTAGAGGAGGAGGGCAGGATGGCCGCATGCGCCGTCAGGTCGGCCAACTCGACATGGGCCAGCTGCGCCAGCGGGTGCTCGGCGCCCGCCACAAAGGCCAGCGGGTCGTCCCAGACCTCGCGCGCGATCAGGCGCCCGTCGGCCTCCGGCGGCAAGGTGACGATGCCCAGTTCAAGGTCACCTGAGAGCACCGCTTCATAGGCCTCTTCGGAGTCGATAAAGCGCAGGTCCAGTCGCACGCCCCGGTAGCGCGTGGAAAACGCCCGCAGGGCCGGTGGCAGGCGGTGCAGACCGATATGGTGGCTGGTGCCGATCTTGAGTGTGCCGGTGATGGGGCCGGAGAGGTTGCCAACGGCGCGCTTCATGTCTTCAAGGTCCAGCATGAACTGGCGGGCACGGGGCAGCAGGGCGCGGCCGGCTTCGGTCAGGCTGACCTTGCGGCCCACGCGGTCAAACAGGGATACGCCGAGGCTCTCCTCAAGCCCGCTGACACGCTTGGAGATGGCCGGCTGGGTCAGGAACATGGCATCGGCGGCCAGCGAAAAAGACTCGGTACGTGCGACTTCCAGAAAGGCAGTAAGGCTGGCGGTGTCCATGGGAAGGGCTCCGTGTCACGGGTTTTGTAGGGCGGGCCATGCCCGCGCACGACGGGATTTGGCCTGTTCGCCGTGGTCGTTATGGCCTTGGTCGGTTGTGCGCGGGCATGGCCCGCTCTACGGCCTTATCCTGACGTGCGGGAGGCTTTACACAGGCGTATGCTGGTTGCGCCCCGTTCCCGGCTGCCTGATATTATGCATTCCATATTGTCATGCAACACATAAAAATTATGAATTTGTTTTATGGGTTGGCCGGGCTTAGGATGCACTCATCGTCAAAGACGGCGCTTGTCGGGTGATCATCCAGACACCACCACAGGCCCGCAGGAGTGTTTTATGGCCAGCCGCACCCTTTATGACAAACTCTGGGACGACCACCTCGTCAAGCAGCGCGACGACGGCTCCTGCCTCATCTATATAGACCGCCACCTCCTGCACGAGGTCACCAGCCCACAGGCCTTTGACGGCCTCCGTCTGGCCGGGCGCAAGCCCTGGCGGCTGGATTCCAATGTCGCCACGCCCGACCACAACGTGCCCACCAGCAAGGCTGAGCGCAGCCGTGGTGTGGCCGGCATCGAAGACGAAACCTCGCGTATCCAGGTCGCCACACTCGACGAAAACTGTGCGGACTTTGACATCGTCGAGTTCACCATCAGCGACGAGCGTCAGGGCATCCTGCATGTGGTCGGCCCCGAGCAGGGCCTGACCTTGCCGGGCATGACCGTGGTCTGCGGTGATTCGCACACCGCTACCCATGGCGCCTTTGCCTGTCTCGCCCACGGTATCGGCACCAGTGAAGTCGAGCATGTGCTTGCTACCCAGTGTCTGGTGCAGAAGAAGTCGAAGAACATGCTGGTGCGTGTCAATGGCGTGCTGGGCGAGGGCGTCACCTCCAAGGACGTGGTGCTGGCCATCATCGGCAAGATCGGCACTGCTGGTGGTAACGGCCACGCTATCGAGTTTGGCGGCGACGTGTTTGAAGCCATGAGCATGGAAGGCCGTATGACCGTGTGCAATATGGCCATCGAGGCCGGCGCCCGCGTGGGCATGGTCGCCGCCGACGAAAAAACCATCGAATATTTCCGGGGCAAGCCCTTCGCGCCCACGGGCGAACTGTGGGATCAGGCCGTGACCTACTGGCGCACGCTGCGCTCTGATGCCGACGCTGTGTTTGATACCGTCGTCGATATCGACGGCGCCAGCATCAAGCCGCAGGTCAGCTGGGGCACCAGCCCGGAAATGGTGCTGCCGGTGGACGCCAGCCTGCCCATTCCCGAGCAGGAGGCCGATGCCGTCAAGCGCGATTCCATGCAGCGCGCCTATAAATACATGGGCCTGACGCCGGGCATGAAAATTACCGACATCAAGCTCGACCGCGTGTTTATCGGCTCCTGCACCAATTCGCGCATTGAAGACCTGCGCGCCGCCGCCGCCGTCATCAAGGGGCGCAGCGTGGCCACCAGCCTCAAGCAGGCCATGGTGGTGCCGGGCTCCGGTCTGGTGAAGAAGCAGGCCGAGGCCGAAGGGCTGGACCAGATATTCCTGGCCGCCGGTTTCGAGTGGCGTGAACCGGGCTGCTCCATGTGTCTCGCCATGAACGCCGACAAATTGCAGCCGGGCGAGCACTGCGCCTCGACCTCCAACCGCAATTTTGAAGGCCGCCAGGGCAATGGCGGACGCACCCATCTGGTAAGCCCGGCCATGGCCGCCGCTGCTGCGCTGGCGGGGCATTTTGTGGATGTGCGCGGGTATTGAATTCGCACCCTCTTTCCGGGAGTGGGACTGTGCTGCAATATTTCCCCGCTGGGGATTCAGGCTCGGTCCGTCATCCGCCCTTTGGGCACCTTCTCCCGAGGGGAGAAGGGACTCCGTAGGATGGGGGTGGAGCGCAGCGATACCCATCACCTCCGTCCGGGCAAATAAACAAAGGTTGGGCGGCAAACATTGCCCTCACCAAAGAGGCCAAAAAAATGGATAAATTTACCGTAGTCACCGGTCTCGTCGCGCCGCTCGACCGTGCCAATGTCGATACCGACCAGATCATTCCCAAGCAGTTCCTCAAGTCCATCAAACGCACGGGCTTTGGTCCCAACCTGTTTGATGAATGGCGCTACCTGGACGAAGGCTATCCCGGCCAGGACAACAGCAAGCGTCCGCTCAACCCGGACTTCGTGCTGAATGCCCCGCGTTACCAGGGCGCTGAAGTGCTGATCGCCCGCCAGAATTTTGGCTGCGGCTCCTCGCGTGAACATGCACCCTGGGCCTTGCAGGAATACGGCTTCCGCTCTGTGATTGCCTCCAGCTACGCCGATATTTTCTTCAATAACTGCTTCAAGAACGGTGTGTTACCGGTAATTCTCACCGAGGCGCAAATGGATGTGTTGTTCGCCGAGTGTCTGGCCACCGAGGGCTACCGGATCACCGTCGATCTGGAACAGAAAAAAGTCATCCGCCCGAATGGCGAGAGCTACAGTTTCGAGGTTGATGATTTCCGCCGTCATTGCCTGCTCAATGGCCTGGACGATATTGGTTTGACGCTACAGGCTTCCGACTCGATTCACGCCTTTGAAGTGCAGGCAAAGAAGACGCGGCCCTGGGTGTTTCAATCGCTGCATTGAGTCAAGGTCTTCCCTTGCCCGCAGGGGCGGGGAGTGGCCGGGAGCTTTTTATGAGCCAGCAACACGAAAAAGTGGTCGAGCGCCAGTTTGGCGAGCGCGCCAGCGCGTATCTGCACAGCACGGTGCATGCCCAGGGCGCGGAATTTGAAAAGCTGCGCAGCCTGCTGGCCGGCCATCCCGATGCCCGTGTGCTTGATCTGGGCTGTGGCGCCGGGCATGTTAGCTTCCAGATCGCCGCGCTGGCCGGTGAGGTGCTGGCCTATGATCTTTCCGCCGACATGCTGGCCGTGGTGGCAAGTGCGGCGGAAGAGCGCGGTATTGGCAATATCACGGTGGGGCAGGGTGTAGCCGAACACTTGCCCTTTGCCGATGGCAGCTTTGATTTTGTGTTCAGCCGTTTTTCCGCGCATCACTGGAGCGATGTCGGTCTGGCCCTGCGCGAGGCGCGGCGGGTACTCAAGCCGGGCGGCAAGCTGGCTATTGTCGATGTAATCGCGCCCGGCCAGCCGCTGCTGAATACCTTTTTGCAGACGGTGGAAATGCTGCGCGACACCAGCCATGTGCGCAATTATTCGGCAGTGGAGTGGCACCAGTATATCGCCGAAGCCGGCTTGCAGATCGACGGTCTGGTGCGCCAGCGCCTGCGTCTTGAGTTTGCCAGTTGGGTGGAGCGTATGCGTACCCCGGAGCTATTGCGCCAGGCCATTCGCCATTTGCAGGTGGCCGTGGGGCAAGAGGTGCGGGACTATTTTGAAGTTGGCGGCGATGGCTCGTTCACGATAGACGTGATCGTGTTGTGGGCCAGCCGTTAATGCACAAATGCTTTATGGCGTAGCCCAATGGAATGGACTCCCCCCTCCGAACGGCATCGGTGTGCCAGACTGGGTTTGGGAACTTGGTCAACGAAAGGGGGAGTCCGCGATGAAGCTTAGCTGCGTAGGTATTGATCTGGCAAAG
>Ga0302187_10000065_pt1 | contig 105077 bp, 89 predicted proteins | sample II_Bog_E1_3_FD_202120 | JGI IMG/M metagenome (GOLD analysis project Ga0302187, IMG submission 202120) | Peat permafrost microbial communities from Stordalen Mire near Abisko, Sweden - II_Bog_E1_3 | ecosystem: Environmental > Terrestrial > Soil > Wetlands > Peat | place: Sweden: Abisko...
ATCGCGCCGGGCTATATCGCCACCAACAACACCGCCGCCTTGCAGGCCGACGCAACCCGCAACCGCCAGATCCTCGAGCGCATCCCCGAGGCGCGCTGGGGCAGCCCGGCCGACATCGGCGGCGCGGTGGTATTCCTGGCTAGCCCGGCCGCCGACTATGTGCAGGGCCATGTCCTCGCTGTCGACGGCGGCTGGCTCGCGCGGTGAGCACGATCGTCTGCTTCGGCGAGGTGCTGACACGGCTGTCGGCGCCGGCGGGGGCGTTGCTCGCCGGGGCGGATCGGCTCGACATGACCACCGGCGGGGCCGAGGCCAATGTCGCGGTGGCGCTGGCGGCGCTGGGCCTGCCGGCGCGGCTGGTCAGTGTGGTGCCGGACAATCCGCTGGGTCATGGCGCGCGCGCGGCCTTGCGCGGGGCGGGGGTCGATGTCCGCTGGCTGGGGCAGGGGCCCGGGCGGATGGGGCTCTATTTCCTTGAGCGGGGCGCTGCGTTGCGGCCGGCGGCGGTGACGTATGACCGCGCCGGTTCGGCCTTTGCCCAAGCCTCGGTTGAGGCGTTCAACTTTGCCACGGCGCTCGATGGCGCCGCGCTGCTCCACCTGACCGGGATCACCCCGGCGCTCGGGCCCGGAGGCGTCACCCTCGCGCGGGCGGCGGTGCGCGCGGCCCGCGCGGCGGGGGTGCCGGTCTCGTTCGACTGCAACTTCCGCGCGCGGCTGTGGCAGGGCTGGTGTGCCGATCCACGGCCGATCATCCACGAACTGCTGAGCGCGGCGACGATCGCCTTTGCCAATCACCGCGACATGGAACTGCTGCTCGGTCGGCCGTTCTCGGGCGATGGCCCCGCACGCCGGCGCGAGGCGGCGGAGGCGGCGTTTGCCACTTATCCCGGGCTGGCGGTCGTAGCGTCTTCTGCGCGGCATCCGCTGACGCAGAGCCACCATCGCCTCTCGGCCCGCGTGGATCTGCGCAGCCATGGCCACCAGACCGAGGACATCGACATCACCGACATCGTCGACCGCATCGGCAGCGGCGATGCCTTTGCCGCCGGCGTGCTCTCGGCCTGGATCGAGGGCGGCGATGCGCGGGCGATGGCCGAGCGCGCGCTGGCGATGAATGCGCTGAAACATGGCATCCATGGCGACTGGTTGCGCCTGCCGCGCGCGGCGATCGAGACCTTTACCGGTGGCAGCGCCGATGTCAGCCGTTGAGGCACGGCGGGGCGTTGGCCTCGCGCTGGCGGCGCTGCTGTGGTGTGTGGCGGTGCCGGTTCATGCCGCACCGGTGCGCGCGTGGGTCGATGCCGTCACCGGCCACCGCGTGGTCCAGATCAGCCGCACCCCGGGCAGCAGCAACCTCTATTTCACCCAGAACGCCTTCACCCCGCAGGGCGATCGCATGGTCATTCAGGTGCCCGAGGGCATTGCCGTCGTCACCCTTGGCGATTGGTCGGTCAGGCTGATTGTCGCCGATCCGAATGCGCACCTGCTGTTCATGGCCCGCCGCCACCGCGAGGCGTTCTTCGCATCGCGCGGGCGCGACGATGCCGGCGGGCCGTTCGAGGTGCGGGCCGTCGATGTCGACTCGGGCGCGTTCCGCCGCGTGGCGGCGGTGCCGGGCGGAACGATCACCTCGATCAACGCCGACGACACGCGCCTTGTCGGGATCTATGCGCCGCCGCCGGCCAGCCTCAACCCGGATGGCACCTTGCGCGCGCCGGGGGCGGCCAGCAACGCCATCGCCGGCGGCAACATGTACCGCGAGCGCAAGCGCGACGGCACGTTCTACACGTATGCCGAGGCCAAGACCCGCGCGCTGCGCCGGCGCCTCGCCGCCCGGATCCCGATGGAGCTGTTCACCATCGACATCGCCACCGGTGCGCGGACAGTGGTGTTGCGCGCGACCGACTGGCTCAACCACCCACAGTTCTCGCCAACCGACCCGACGCTGATCCTCTATTGCCACGAGGGACCGTGGGACGAGGTCGACCGCATCTGGTTGATCCACGCCGACGGCACCGGCAACACTCTGGTCCACGCCCGCCACATGGTCGGCGAGATCGCCGGGCACGAGTTCTTCGCCCCCGATGGCCAGACGGTCTGGTACGATCTTCAGACGCCGCAGGGCGATGTGTTCTGGCTGGCCGGCTATGCCATCGCCACCGGCCGGCGCACCTGGTACGAGGTGCCGCGCAACCAGTGGTCGCTGCACTACAACCTGTCGCCCGACCAGACGCATTTTTCGGGCGATGGCAGCGACCCCGGGATGGTGGCCCATGCGCCCGATGCGCGATACCTTTATCTGTTCACCCCCAATCCGGTCGCCGTGGCGCCGGTGGCTTCGGGCTCTGCCCTGATCGAACCGCGCACCTGGAGCGCCGAAAAACTGGTCTCGATGGCGGCGGCCGATCATACGATCGAACCCAACATGGTGTTCACCCCCGATGGGCATTGGGCAATCTTCAGGGCCTCGTTCGGCGGCGGCAGCCAAGTTTACGCTGTCGAAGTTCAGAACGGCAAATAGCCGGCATCGTGTGCGCCGTCGCCCCTATCACCGGGCCGTACCCCAACTCTCCACGCGATGACGATGGCACTTATTCGGTCTGGCAGGTCGACCGTCAGGTGCGCGGAACGGTTCAGGCCAAGTTCTGAGCTTCGCATCCGCCGCGCTGGAGGATCAGCCAGCGCAGCGGCCGCCATCATCCGCCGCGGGTGATGGGCACGCTGACGATGAACTTCACGATCAGGTGATCGGCGTTGCCGCCATAGCCCTTGCCGATCCCGGCGTTCAGATCCCACCGGCCCAGATGCACATCGGCGGCCAGGAAGCTTGACTGGTCTGCCCGCGTATCTGGCCGATATTTCGCAACGGCCCGACACCGTTGTACGTCTCGACGCCGAGGGTCAGCGCCTTGCTGATCGCATAGCCGACCTTCTCGTCCATCTCGACCGTGGCGGGCCCGCGCGCCGCGCCTGAGAGCGCGAAATCGATATTGGCATTACTCGCCGCCAGCCAGCGGCCACGGCGCCAGCCGGCGATCAGCTTGATCTCGTTGTTCCACGGGTTCTCGTCGATGTAGTGGTCGGAATAGCCTACCTCGTAGTTGGCGCCCCAGTAGAAGCCCTCCGCGCCATGCGGGGCGAGCCATTTCAGCCGCACCTTCACGCCATCGGCGCGCCATTTGCCATCGGGGGCGATCGTCGCCATCGGTAGATAGAGCCCCGCCTCGAACCCGCCGCCCAGCCCCAGCGACCATTCCGGCGTGATCCGCCAGCGATCGAGCGACGGCTCGCCCCGGGGGAAAGCCGGGCCCGGAACGCCCGCGAGCACATCGTTGACATGGATATCGAGCCCCGGTTCGCCGGCCGCGTTGAGTTCGTCCATGTAGACCTGGATCTCTTCCGGCGCAGCATGGGCCACGCCGGGCAGCACCGCCCCCATGACCGCCGCCATGCCGCAGGCCCTCAGCCACTTCGCCGCCACGTTCAGCACTCCATGAAAATCCGGGTCTGCCCGGGCCGAAACCGCGCCATGCCGACGCACCAGGGGCTTAGCCAGATGCAGGAAACAGCGTCAATTGCGCCATGGTGATGTGGAGGCCAGATCCGGAAAAAATGGTAACATCTGCCGGCCCCGGTCGACGGGGTGGACCCGCGCGGCCATGGCGCGATCGCGCTTTTTTATGGCCCGGCATGGGGACATTGCTCCATCACGGCGTCTGGGCTGAAGAAGGACAAGGTCTGCGCCTTCACGTGGGAGAGCATCGATGATCGGAACGACCCGGCGCAACTTCATCCAGACAAGCGTGGCGTTGACGGCGGCCGGCACCGCCCTGGCACCTCTGGCCGCGCGCGCGGCAACGGCACCGCGGTTGTTCGATGCCTCGCCGCTGGTTCTGCCGCCGCTCCCTTATGCCATCGATGCGCTGGCCCCGGTGATTTCGGCGCACACCGTGGATGTGCATTACAACAAGCACCACAAGGGCTATTTCACCGCGCTGGCCACGTTGCTGGCCAACAAGGACACGGCCGGCGCCACACTTGAGCAAGTGCTGATCGCCAGCGCGCGCCAGCCCGCGCAGGCGGCGCTCTATCACGCCGCCGCGCAGGCGTGGAACCACAACCTCTACTGGCAGAGCCTGAGCCCGGTGCCAACGAAGCCCTCGCCAGCGTTGGCGGCGGCGATCGCCGCGCGGTTCGGCACCCAGGCGGCGCTGGTCGATGCCTTGGCCCACGCCGCCGTCGGCCAGTTCGGCAGCGGCTGGGGCTGGCTGGTGCTGGCCGACGACGGTCTGCGCGTGATCGCCACCGGCAATGCCGACAACCCCTTGGTCGAGGGCCAGGTACCGTTACTGGTGATCGATGTCTGGGAGCATGCCTATTACCTCGATTACGAAAACCGCCGCGCCGAGCATGTCGGCAAGGTGTTGCCGCAACTGATCAACTGGCAGACGGCATCGCAGCGGTTCGCCCATGCCACGGGCGCGGCGGCATGAAGCGCGGGTGGGCGATGCTGGCGGCGGCGCTGGCGCTGGTCGGCGGCGCGGCCGATGGCCATACGATCAGCCCGGTCGTCGTCACCGATCTCGATGGCCACGACATCGCCGTGCCGGCCAACCTGCCGGGCGGGCGCACGCTGATCATCCTGGGCTTTCATCATGCCGATCAGGCGATCGTGGCGGCATGGAAAACCGGGCTGGGGCTGGCGGCGGGTACGCCGAACTGGCTGGAGATCCCGGTCATCGGCGTCAGCAGCACGATGATCCGGGGGATGATCCGTTCGGGGATGCGCGGCACTTATCACGCGGCGGCGGAGCGGGCGCATGTCGCCCCGGCCTTTGGCGACGCCGCCGCGCTGGCGCGGGGCTTTGGGGTGACGCCCGATCGCGTGGCGGTGATCGTCGTCGATCATGATGGTCGGGTCATTGCCGAGGCCGCCGGGGCGTACAGCGCGAATGCGGCAACGCCCTTGCTGGCCGCGTGGCATGGCGGGGATTGAGCGCCGGCGTCAGATCGCCAGCCAGGTGAACAACCCCAGGCCATCGGCGTTCAGAGTCGAGCCCGCGCACCATCGCAACAGGTCGTGAACCCGCCCGTCGGCGCGGCTCAGGCGGCGGCGTTGCGCGATCGATCCCGCCCGCCGGTCAGAGCGACGCCGGGGAACGCCGCCGACACCGCGCAGCGCGCCAGCAAGTCCTCCAACAGCAAGGGCCGGCTGAACAGATAGCCCTGCGCATGTTCGCATCCGGCCGCGCGGAGCATGTCGCACTGCATCTGCGTCTCGACACCTTCGGCGACGCAGGTCAGGCCAATGGTGTGGCACAGCGTGATCACGGCGGCGGTGATCGTGTCGCCGCCATCGCGGTCGAGCGCGCTGACGAAGCTGCGGTCGATCTTGATCTTGTCGAGCGGCAGCCGCTGGACATAGCCGAGGCTGGAATAGCCCGTCCCGAAATCGTCGAGCGCGATCCTGACGCCCAGATCGCGGAACGCCTGCAAGGCATCGGCGGCGGCATCGGCATTGCGCATCACCGCGGTTTCGGTCACCTCGATCCAGATCCGTCCGGGGGCGATCCCTGCCGCCTCGATCTCGCGGCGGATGAAGGCCAGCGTCGTCGTGGAGGTGAGATCGCAGGCCGAGATGTTGAACGAGACCGCGACATCGCCCGGCAATTGCTGCGCCGCGCGCAAACCCTTGCGGAACACCGCGCGGGTGATGCTGTGGATCACGGTCGAGCGTTCGGCGATGGCGATGAAGTCGGCGGCCGAGACCTCGCCGACCAGCGGACTGGTCCAGCGCGCGAGCACTTCGGCAGCGACCAGTCGGCCATCCGCCAGATCGACGATCGGCTGGAGCACGATGGTCAGTTCGTCTTCGAAGGAACTGGCCTGGAGCGCGACTTCGATGGCGCGGTCGGCGCGCACGGCGGTTTCCAGCGCTGGCGTGAAGATGCAGACCCCACCGCCGAGCGCATGCTTGGCGTGATAGAGCGCATAGTCGGCGCGATCGAACAGGTCGGCGGCGATCGTCCCCGCCTCGGGAAAGCGCGCGACCCCGAGCGAACCACCAACCCCCAGCACGATCTCGCCGATGCGCAGCGGCGCCTGCACCTGTTGCAACAGGCGTTCGCAGATGCGTTCGAAATCACCGCCGTCATAATCGATCAACCCGAACTCGTCACCGCCCAGCCGGTAGACCCGCACCATGGGGCCCGCCGTCTCGCGCAGCCGCGCGCCGATCGCGATCAACAGCCGGTCGCCGACCTGATGGCCATAGGTATCGTTGATCGGCTTGAAGCGATCGAGATCGAGCACCCCCACGGCAAACGGCGTGGTGGCATCGCGCGCGGTCAGCCCATCGAGATCGGCATAGAACTGCCGCCGGTTGGGCAGTTGTGTCAGGCTGTCGGTCAGCGCGAGCTGGCGGTTTTCCTCGTTCAACCTTTGCAGTTCCGCGTGCTGTGCGGCCAGCAGCGCGCCCGACAGCACCTGATTGCGAAAGTGCTCGAAGCTGTTGAACAGCACCCGCAACAGCACCGCCAGCACCAGCGCCACGTTGATGCCCAGCGTCGCGAACACCAGCTCCCGGCGCCAGAAGCAGACGAGGATGAACGCCGGCAGCACCGACAGCGCCACCAGCAACGCCGCCTGCGGCAGCACGATCAGGCAGAAGATGCAGCCGATCACGGTCGTGGAGATATAGAGCGCGACATGGGCCTGCTCGAACGGGCCGCCATAAGGCACCAGTGCCAGCGACCAGCCGTTATAGGCGAGCGAAATCGGACACGCGAGCAAGGTTATTGCGCGCAATTGTCGTCGGGCTTGTTCGGCGCTCGGCGGTGCGGCCCGCGACTTGCCCAGCCAATGGACCATCCGCACTGCGGTGACCGTGAACAACAGCAGCGGCACACTGACCGTCAGGATCGCCGGCGCCTGGTCGCGGTGCGTGACCGCAACGGCAAACGAGTTGATCAACAGCAGCCCGTACAGCAGCGGCACCTGCCGATGCAGGTTGATCGCCTGCGATACGGCCAGCGCCGGATCGTTCCCAACATCCGCGAACCATCGATAAAGGCGAGACCAACGCAAGCGCATTCCTCTCCGGCGCACATGACGCACGCTCGCGATGCTTATGCGCCCCCGGTTATAAACGGATTCGTAGCCGCAAGCTAAGGTGAGATGCTCAGGCGGGGGTGTCGATCCGCCACGAGACGGGCCCAAACCGTCGTCATGACGCCATCTGCGGCATAAAAACGCGCATCGCCGTGTCGATTCGGAACCACCTGCCACGGGTTTCGCCGCTTCATGTATGCCGGATCCGCCAGCCGCGGGACGAGCGACAGAAGGCCCGACGATGACCCGCTACGACGACACCCGCTTCTACCTCGATGGCGCCTGGCATGATCGCGCCGGTGCGGCGCGCATTGCGGTGATCGATCCATTCCTGGAGCGCGAGGTGGGCCAGATCGCGGCGGGCACGGCGGCGGATGTCGATCTGGCGGTGGCGGCGGCGCGGCGGGCTTTCCCGGCGTTCTCGCAGAGCCCGGTGGTCGATCGCATCGCGTTGCTGCGCCGGATCCTGACGTTGCTGGAGGCGCGCGCCGAGCTGTTCGCGCAGGCCATGGTCACCGAAATGGGCGTCGCCATCGGTTTTGCCCGCGCCGCGCAAGTGCCCTTCGCGTTGGAACATGTGCGCGTGCAGATCGATCAACTGGGCCGCTATCCGTTTCTCGCGCGGCACGATGGCTATGCCGTTGCGCGCGAGCCGATCGGCGTCTGCGGGTTGATCACGCCGTGGAACTGGCCGCTGTACCAGATCACGGTCAAGGTCGCTCCGGCGCTGGCGGCGGGCTGCACGATGGTGCTCAAGCCCAGCGAGCTGTCGCCGATCAGCGCCGCCCTGTTCGCGCAAGTGATCGACGATGCCGTCACGCCGCCCGGCGTGTTCAACATGGTCGGCGGCACCGGCGAGGTGGTCGGCGCGGCACTGGCGGCGCATCCCGATATCGACATGATCTCGATCACCGGATCGACCCGCGCCGGTGTGCTGGTGGCGCAGGCGGCGGCGCCGACGATCAAGCGTGTGGTCCAGGAACTGGGTGGCAAGTCGCCCAACATCTTCCTCGACGATGCCGATTTTGCCGGGGGCGTCGCCAAGGGCGTGCTGGCGGGCATGCGCAACGCCGGCCAATCGTGCAGCGCGCCCACCCGCATGCTGGTCCCCGCCGCGCGCCTGCGCGAGGTGGAGGCGCTGGCGGCGGCGGCGGCGGACGCGATCGTGGTGGGCGATCCGCGCGATCCGCGCACCGGCATGGGTCCCATCGCCAACGCCGCGCAGGACCGCCGGGTGCAGGCGATGATCGCCACCGGCGTGGCCGAGGGCGCGCGGCTGGTCTGCGGCGGCCCGGGGCGGCCCTATGGACTGGAGCGCGGCTATTTCGCCCGGCCCACGGTGTTCTCGGCGGTCACCCCGGGGATGACCATCGCGCGCGAGGAGATCTTCGGCCCGGTGCTCTCGATCATGCCCTATCGCGATGAGGACGAGGCGATCGCCATCGCCAACGGCACGGTCTATGGTCTGGGCGCACATGTTCAATCCGCCGATCGCGATCGCGCGCGGCGGGTGGCCGGGCGGATCCGCGCGGGGCAGGTCCATATCAATTATCCCGCCTGGACGGGGCATGCCCCCTTCGGCGGCTATCGCCAATCGGGCAACGGGCGCGAATATGGCGTCCACGGTCTTGAGGAGTTCCTCGAGACCAAGGCCATCGTCGGCTATTGACCCGGCGTAGCCTACCTGAATGCATGCCCCCCTTGCGGAGATTCCTTTTGACCGACACGCCCAGTCCCAGCACGCTTCACGATCTCGCCACGCCGTGCCTGGTGCTCGATGCCGCGCGGATGGAGCGCAATGTCGCGCGGTTGCGCACCCGGCTGGCGGGGCTGGGGGTGGGTCTGCGCCCGCATCTCAAGACCGGCAAGTCGGTGGCGGTGGCGCAGGCGGTGATGGATGGCCCCGCCGGCCCGGCCACCGTCTCCACGCTGAAGGAGGCCGAGCAGTTCGCCGCCGCCGGCGTGCGTGATCTGGTCTATGCGGTGGGCATCGCCCCGGCCAAGCTGCCGCAGGTGGTGGCGCTGCGCCGCGCGGGGGTCGATCTGGCGGTGCTGCTCGACAGCATCGAGCAGGCCGAGGCGGTCGCGGCGGCCTCGCGCGCGGCGGGCATGGCGATCCCGGCGCTGATCGAGATCGATTGCGATGGCCACCGCTCCGGCGTGCGCCCCGATGAGGCCGCGCGGCTGGTCGCCATCGGCCGGGCGCTGGGGGACGGCGGCGCATTGCGCGGGGTGTTGACCCATGCCGGCGGCAGCTATGGTGCGGCGGGTGCCGAGGCGCTGGCCGCCTGCGCCGCAGCGGAGCGCGATGCCGTCGTCCAGGCCGCTGCCTCGTTGCGCGCGGCGGGGCTGCCCTGTCCGGTGGTCAGCGTCGGCTCCACCCCCACCGCGCACCACGCCACCGATCTGGCCGGTGTGACCGAGGTGCGCGCGGGTGTCTTCGTGTTCTTCGATCTGGTGATGGCCGGGATCGGCATCTGCGCGGTGGAGGACATCGCGCTGTCGGTGCTGGGCACGGTCATCGGGCATCAGCGCGACAAGGGCTGGATTCTGGTCGATGCCGGGTGGATGGCGCTCTCGCGCGATCGCGGCACGGCGAAACAGGCGGTCGATCAGGGCTATGGCGTGGTCTGCGATGCGGCGGGCACGCCGTACCCGGACCTGATCGTGGTCGATGCCAATCAGGAGCACGGCGTCCTCGCGTTGCGCCCGGGCAGCACCGGGCGGCTGCCCGATCTGGCGCTGGGCGATCGGGTGCGGATCCTGCCCAACCACGCCTGCGCCACGGGCGCCCAGCATGGCGCCTATCACGTGGTGCGCGGCGCCAGCCCGGTGGTCGAGGCGCAATGGCCCCGTTTCGGAGGATGGTGATGACCCTGCCCCAGTCCGTGCATACCGATGCCGCCCCACGCGCCGCCGGCCATTACGCGCAGGCGGTGGCGGCGGGCGGCCACCTTTACATCTCCGGCCAGTTGCCGATCCGCCCCGATGCCGCCCCATTGCCCGATGACGGCTTCGAGGCGCAGGCCGAACAGGCCATCGCCAACATGCTGGCCATCCTGACGGCGGCGGGGGGCACGCCGCAGCAACTCGCGCGGGTCACGGCCTATATCGTCGGGGTGGGGAACTGGCCGCGGTTCAATGCGGTCTATGCGCGGCTGCTGCCCGATGCGCGGCCGGCGCGGACGGTGGTGCCGGTGCCCGAGCTGCATTACGGCTATCTGGTCGAGGTCGACGCGATCGCATGGCTGGGCACGGCATGAGCGGCCAACCGACGGGGCGCCTGCGCCGTCTGGCCGAAACCGCGCGCGCGCCGGTGACGATCCGCGTCGATGGCGTGCCGGTCACCGCGCTGGCGGGCGATACGGTGCTGGTGGCGGTGCTGGCCGCCGGGCGGGTGCTGCGCCAGGCCGATTTCGGCGGCGGCGATCGTGCCGGGTTCTGCCTGATGGGCGCCTGTCAGGATTGCTGGATGTGGACGGCGGCGGGCGAGCGTCTGCGCGCCTGCACCACGCCGGTGGCGGCGGGCATGGATCTCGCCACCCAGACCCCGGGGGAGGACACATGGCCGGCCCACGCGTAATCATCATCGGCGCCGGCCCGGCGGGCGTGCGCGCGGCCGAGACGCTGGTCGCCGCCGGGCTTGTCCCCACCGTGATCGACGAGGGCCAGCGCGCCGGCGGCCAGGTCTATCGCCGCCCACCGGCCGGGTTCACCCGCCCGGCCGCGCAGGTCTATGGCGCCGATGCGGCCAAGGCGCAGGCGCTCCACGCGCGGTTCGATGCGTTGGCCATCGACTATCGGCCGGAGACGCTGGCCTGGGCGGTGCGCGACCAGACGTTGCACATCGCTCGCGATGGCGTGGCCGAGGCGCTGCCGTTCGATGCGCTGATCCTCGCCACCGGGGCCACCGATCGGCTGGCGCCGGTGGCGGGGTGGACGCTGCCGGGGTGCTATTCGCTGGGCGGCGCGCAGATCGCGCTGAAGGCGCAGGCGTGCAGCATCGGCGCGCGGCCGGTGTTCGTGGGGACGGGGCCGCTGCTCTATCTGGTGGCGTGGCAATATGTGAAGGCCGGGGTGGCGGTCGCCGCCGTGCTGGATACCGCGCCGCGCGGGGCGCAGTTGCGCGCCTTGCCCGACCTGATGCTGCGCCCCGGATTGCTGGCGCGCGGGCTGGCGATGCAGGTGCGGTTGCGCGCCGCCGGCGTGACCATGGCGCAAGGCGTCACCCCGCTGGCGATCGCCGGCGCGCATGAGGTTACTGGCCTGCGCTATCGCACTGCGGCCGGGGTAGAGCGCACGATCGCCGGCGATGCCGTGGCCATGGGCTTCCATTTGCGGCCCGAGACGCAGTTGGCCGATCTCGCCGGCTGCCCCTTCGTGTTCGACGAAGCCCTGCAACAGTGGCGCCCAGAGGCCGACCGCGATGGCCGCACGCCGCGCGCCGGCGTCTATGTGGCGGGCGACGGGTTGCGCATCCTTGGCGCCGATGCCGCCGAAGTCTCGGGCCAACTGGCCGCGCGCGCGGTAATGGCCGATGCCGGCATCGCCAGCAATGCGCGCGAGACCGCGCGGCTCTACACCCGCAAGGCGCGGCTTGAACGCTTTGCGCGGGGGTTGGCCACGGCCTTCCCGTGGCCGGCGCAGATGGCCGCCGCCACGCCCGATGCCGTCATGGTCTGCCGCTGCGAGGGCATCACCGCCGGCGACCTGCGCGATGTCGCCGGGGACAAGAACGCGCCCGAACTCAACCGCGCCAAGGCGCTGTCGCGGATCGGCATGGGGCGATGCCAAGGGCGCTTCTGCGGCCCGGCGGCGGCCGAAATCCTCGCTGCGGCGCGCGGCGTGCCGTTGCGCGATGTCGGCCGGCTGCGCAGTGCCGCTCCGGTCAAGCCGCTGCCCATGGCCACCCGCACCGCCCCCACCACGGAGCCCGACGCATGAACCGCGCCGACGTCATCATCATCGGCGGGGGTATCATGGGCGCCTCTGCCGCGTTTTTCCTGCGCCAGCACGGCCAGTCGGTGATCCTGCTGGAACGAGGCCTGATCGGCCAGCAGGCCAGCGGAGTCAATTTCGGCAACGTCCGCCGCCAGGGCCGCCACCTGCACCAGTTGCCGCTGGCCAACCGCGCGCGCGAGATCTGGCTGCGCCTGCCCGAACTGATCGGCGAGGATTGCGAGCTGGTCACCGCCGGCCACTTGCGCGTCGCCCATACCAGCGAGATGGCCGACCGGATGGCGGCCTATGCCGATGATTCCCGCGCCTATGGCCTCGATCTGGAGATGCTGTCGGCCAACGCGCTGCGCGACCGCTTCCCCTATCTCGGCACGCAGTTGGTGGCCGGCTGCCACGATGCCACCGGCGGCCATGCCAACCCGCGCCTGACCGCGCCGGCCATCGGCCGCGCCGCCGCGCGCGCCGGCGCCGATGTGCGCGAGCAGACCGAAGTCACCGGCATCGCGCATCAGGCGGGCGAATTCACCGTCGCCATTGCCGGCGGCGCGTCGGTGTGCGCGCCGGTGCTGTTGATCACCGCCGGCGCCTGGGCGGGCAAGCTCTCGGCGCAGTTCGGCGAGCCGGTGCCGCTGGCGGTCCACGGCCCGCAGATGACCGTGACCGAACCGTTGCCCTATCGCATCGCCCCGACCATCGGCGTCTCGACGCCGCATCTGCACGAGACCGTCTATTTCCGTCAGGTCAAGCGCGGCAACATCGTCTGTGGCGGCTTTGCGCGCGGGCCTGCCTCCGCCGAGACCAACCGCGCCACCGTCCTGCCCGAGGCGATCCTGGGCCAGATGGAGCAGTTGCGCCGGGTGATGCCCGGCTTCGCCCGCGTCCAGACCATCCGCAGCTGGAGCGGGATCGAAAGCTATCTGCCCGACGATTGCCCGATCATGGGGCCCAGCGTGACGACTCCGGGCCTGTTCTATGCCTTCGGGTTCTGCGGCGCGGGGTTCCAGATCGGCCCCGGGGTGGGCGCGGTGATGGCCGAACTGATCGCCACCGGCCGCACCGATACCCCGATCGAGCCCTATGCGATCGGCCGTTTCGCGCGGTAATTCACCCCAGCCAGTGGCGGGCGAGCGCGAGGTGCAGGCGGATGCCGGTGGCCATGACGTCGTCGTTGAAGTCATAGTGCGGGTTGTGCAGCGGCGCCGGCTCCGCCCCGCGCCCCTGCCCCAGCCAGATGTAGGCTCCCGGCACCTGTTGCAGCATGAACGAGAAGTCCTCCGAGGTCGCCGCCGGTTCGGGCGCACGCAAGGCCTGCGCCACCCCCGCCGCCACGGTCAGCGCATCGTCGGCGGCCGCCGCATCGTTGACCGTGGCGGGGTAATAGCGGTCGTAATCGATGGTGCAGGCCACCTCGAAGCTGGTGGCGATGCCGGCCAGCATCTGGCGGATGCGTGCCTCGATGCGGTCCTGCACCTCGGCTTCGAAACTGCGGACGGTGCCGGCGATGGCCACCTCGGCGGGGATCACGTTATGGGTGTGCCCGGCGTGGAACTGGGTGATCGAGAGTACCGCCGCGCTGGAGGGCGGCACGTCGCGCGCGACGATGGTGTTTAGTTGCTGGACCAGATGCGCCCCGGCCAGCAGGGCGTCGCTGGTCTGGTGCGGCTGCGCGGCGTGGCCGCCCTTGCCGGTGATGGCGATGGCGAACTTGTCCGCCGCGCCCATGATCGGCCCGGTACGGGTGGCGATGATCCCCGTCGGCAGCGCCGGCCAGTTGTGCAGCGCATAGATCCGGTCGCAGGGAAAGCGATCGAACAATCCGTCCTCGATCATCGCGCGCGCGCCGCCCTGGCCTTCCTCGGCAGGCTGGAAGATGAAATGGATGGTGCCGGAAACGTCGCGCGCGCGCGCCAGCACTTGCGCCGCGCCCAGCAGCATCGCCACATGGCCATCGTGGCCGCAGCCGTGGAAACAACCGGGAATGCGGCTGGCCCAGGGCAAGTTGGTCTGCTCGTCGAAGGGCAGGGCGTCCATGTCGGCGCGCAGGCCGATGCGGCGGGTGCCGGTGCCGATGCGCAGGACGCCCACCACCCCGGTGCCGCCGATGCCGGTGTGCACCTCGATGCCGGCCGCGCGCAGCACCTCGGCGATGCGGGCGGCGGTGCGGTGCTCGGCAAAGCCCAGTTCGGGATGGGCATGGATCTCGCGGCGCAGCGCGGTCAGCGGGGCGATCAGGGTGGAGACATCATCCATCGCGTGGGGGGCCTTCAGGTCTGGTTGCCGAACAGGTTCTGGATCGGCAAATGCTGTTTGATGAACGGCGATTTGATCACCACGTAGCTGAAATACTTTTCGATGCCGAAATCGTTATCCAGCATGTTTTCCACGATCGACTGATATTGCGAAACACCCCGCGCCACGAATTTCAGCAGATAATCGTAACCGCCGCTGACCAGATGGCATTCGACGATCTCGTCGATCTTGATGATGCGCGATTCAAAGCGCGAGAAATCCCCCCGCCGGTGCTCGGTCAGGGTGACTTCGGTGAACACCGTCAGGTAATCGCCCAGCTTGGCGAGATTGAGATGCGCGCCATAGCCGGTGATATAGCCCGATTGCTCCAGCCGCTTGACCCGCGTCAGGCACGGGCTGGGCGAGAGGCCCACCGCATCGGCCAGTTCCACATTGGTGATGCGGCCCGACTGTTGCAGTTTCGACAGGATCTTCAGGTCGATCCGATCCAGCTTCAGGCCCGGCGTGATCATGGTGGTCTGTTCCTCCGGCCGGTGTCAGCCGATGGCCGCGCGCACGTCGGCTTGGGCGAGAAGGTCGTTCAATGTCAATTCCACGCGGTCGAAGATCGTGCCCATCTCGGCGTCGGTGCAGGTCAGCGCCGGGGCCAGTCCGATTACCCCATGGGCAAAGCAGCGCACGATCACGCCATTGTCCCAGGTCATCCGCGTCAGCCGCTCGCCGATGTCGAGCGCGGCGGGCAGGGGGGTGCGCGCCTGCTTGTCGGCCACCAGTTCGATCGCGCCCAGCAACCCGCGATAGCGCACCTCGCCGACCAGCGGATGGGCGCGCAACCCCTCCAGCCGTGCAGCAAAACGGACGGCGACCGCCTGGCCATTGGCCAGCACGCCGCCCTCGCGATAGAGCCGCAGCACCTCCAGCGCCACCGCCGCGCTGACCGGATGGCCCGAGTAGGTCGCGCCGTGGCCCAGGGGCAGGTGGGCCGGGGCGGAATCGGCAATCGCCTGATAGATGTGATCGGCCATCAGCACCGCCCCCATCGGCGCATAGCCGCTGGTCAGGCCCTTGGCCAATGTCATGAAATCGGGCGAAACCTCCTCCGCCTCGCAGGCGAACATCGGCCCGGTGCGGCCGAACCCGGTGATGACCTCGTCGACCAGCATCAGGATGCCGAGCCGGGTGCACGCCGCGCGCATCGCCTTCAGCCAGCCCACCGGCGGCACGATCACCCCGCCGCTGCCCTGCACCGGCTCGCAACAGAACGCGGCGACGGTATCGGCGCCCAGTTCCGCAACCTTGGCCTCCAGCGCGGCGACGCTGGCGGCGATCACGGCGGCGTCGTCGTGCCCCTGCGGGTGGTGATAGGGATAGGGCGAGGCGATATGATGCTGCCACGGGCGCGGCAGATCGAACCCGCGATGGAATGCGCCCAGCGCGGTGAGGCCGGCGCCGGTGCTGCTCGATCCGTGATAGCCCCATTCCAGCGCGATGAACTGCTTCTTGGCGGGCTGGCCGATGGCGTTGAAATAATGCGTGATATAGCGGATCGCCGCATCCACCGCATCCGATCCGCCCAGCGTGAAGTAGACGTGATCCAGCCCCTCTGGCGCCAGATCGGCCAGTTCCCCGGCCAGCCGGATTGCCGGCTCGCTGGCGAAATGGAAATAACCGGTGGCATAGGGCAGCCGCCGCATCTGCTCGGCGGCTGCGGCGACGATGCTCTCCTGCCCATAGCCGACGTTGACGCACCACAACCCGGCAAAGCCATCGATCGCGCGATGCCCCTCGCTGTCGGTCAGCCACATGCCCTCGGCACTGGCGAGGATGCGTGCGCCATGCGCCTCGTGCCCGCGCAGCGAGGCGACCGGGTGGATCAGATGATCGCGATCGATATCCACCAGCGAGCGGTTGGCCAATGCGCCATGGGCGAGGGTGGGGGTGTGCGTCGATTCCATGCGCGGCAGCTTATGCCGGCTCCGGCGACAGATGCACCCGAGAATAAGCCCAGATCACCAGCCCTGCCGCGCCTTTCCCCCCATCCACGGCACAACATGCCGTGGATCAACCGATCGCCGCCGCAATCGCCTTGCCGCAAGTCACGGTATCCGCGCCGCCTTGCAGATCGGCGGTGCGCCCCGCCGGCGTTGCCAGCACATCGGCGATGGCGGCCATGATCGCCGCCGCTGCCTCGGCCTCGCCGAGATGATCCAGCATCATCGCCGCCGACCAGATCTGCCCCACCGGATTGGCAATCCCCATCCCGGCGATATCGGGCGCCGAACCATGCACCGGCTCGAACAAAGAGGGATGCACGCGATCGGGGTTGAGATTGGCCGAGGGCGCGATGCCGATCGTGCCCGTGCAGGCCGGCCCCAGATCCGAGAGAATATCGCCGAACAGGTTCGATGCCACCACGACATCGAACCGTTGCGGGTTCATCACGAACTGCGCGGTCAGGATGTCGATGTGATACTTGTCATGGGTCACGCCGGGGAACTCGGTGGCGATGGCCTCCACCCGGCTATCCCAGAACGGCATGGTGATGGCGATGCCGTTCGATTTGGTGGCGCTGGTCAGGTGCCGGCGGGGGCGCTTGCTGGCCAGATCGAAGGCGAAGCGCAGTACGCGGTCGACGCCGTGACGGGTCATCACGGTTTCCTGGATCACGATCTCGCGATCGGTGCCGGGGAACATGTGGCCGCCGACGCTGGAATATTCGCCCTCGGTGTTTTCGCGCACCACCCAGAAGTCGATGTCACCCGGCTTGCGGCCCACCAGCGGGCAGGGGACCCCGGGCATGAGCCGCACCGGGCGCAGGTTGACGTATTGGTCGTACTCGCGCCGGAACTGCAGCAGCGATCCCCAGAGCGAGATGTGATCGGGCACCGTCGCCGGCCAGCCCACCGCGCCATAGAAGATCGCATCGGGCGCGCCGATCCGGGCCTTCCAGTCCTCGGGCATCATCCGACCGTGGCGGGCATAGTAATCGCAGTTGGCGAAATCATGCCATTGCAGGTCCAGCGTAAAGCCGAACCGGGTGGCGGCGGTCTCCAGCGCGCGGATGCCTTCGGGCATCACTTCCTGGCCGATGCCATCGCCGGCCAGCACGGCGATGGTGTAGTGGCGGCTTGCGTTCACGTCTGCTCTCCCAGGTCCAGTCCGCCGATGTGGAAGGCCTTTGTTTCCAGATATTCGTCGATGCCGCTGCGCCCGCCCTCGCGGCCGAGGCCGGATTGCTTGACCCCGCCGAACGGCGCCATTTCCATTGCCACCGCGCCGGTGTTCAAGGCCACCATCCCCGCCTCCAGCGCCTCGGCGACGCGGAAAGAGCGCGACAGATCGCGGGTGTAGAAATAGCTGGCGAGGCCGAACGGGGTGTCGTTGGCCATGGCGATCGCCTCGCGCTCGCTGCCAAAGCGGAACAGCGGCGCGACCGGGCCAAAGGTCTCCTCGCGGGCCAGCCGCATGCCGGGATGGGCCTCGCCGATCACCAGCGCGCGGCGAAAACCGCCACCTTCGCGCCCGCCGCCCTGTGCCAGAACGCGCCCGCCCTGCGCCAGCGCATCGTCGACATGCGCGGCGACCTTGGCGGTGGCGGCCGCGTTGATCAAGGGCCCCATGGTTGCCTGCGGATCCACCCCCGGCGCCGCATGCAAGGCCGCCACCGCCGCGCCCAGCTTCTCGGCAAAGGCATCGTAGACGGCGGCATCGACCAGAATGCGATTGGCGCAGACGCAGGTCTGCCCGGCATTGCGGAACTTCGAGATCATCGTCGCGCGCACCGCCTGATCGAGATCGGCATCGGCAAAGACGATCAAGGGCGCATTGCCGCCCAACTCCATGCTGGTGCGCTTGATGGTGTTGGCGCATTGGCGCAGCAACAGCGCACCCACCCGCGTCGATCCGGTGAAGGAGAGCTTGCGCACCAGCGGGCTGGCGGTGATCGTCGCGCCGATGGCCTCGGGCCGGCCGGTGACGACGTTGATCACCCCCGCCGGGAACCCCGCCCGCACCACCAGCTCGGCCAACGCCAGCGCGGTGAACGGGGTCAGTTCCGATGGCTTGATGACCACCGGGCAGCCGGCGGCCAGCGCCGGCGCGCATTTGCGCGTGATCATCGCCGCCGGGAAATTCCACGGCGTGATCGCCGCCGATACGCCGACTGGCTCGGCCATCACAATGATCCGCCGGTCGCGCTCTGGCGCGGCGATGTTGCGCCCGCCGACGCGCACGCCTTCCTCGGCGAACCACTTGATGAAGCTGGCCGCATAGCGAATCTCGCCCAGCGCCTCGGCCAGCGGCTTGCCCTGCTCGGCGGTCATGATCGCCGCGAGATCGCCCGCATGGGCCAGCACCAGCGCATGCCACGCCGCCAGCAGCGCGCTACGCTCACCGGCGGTGCGCGCGCGCCATGGGCCCCATGCGGCCTGCGCGGCGGCGATGGCGGCATCGGTATCGGCGGCTGAGCAATCGGGAACATGCCCGATCACATCCCCGGTGGCGGGATCGGTCACCGCGATGGCCGGGCGCGCATCGGCCGCCAGCCATTCGCCCCCGATCAGCGCCGCCTCGCGCCAGAGCCCCGTGCGGCTCACGTCAGCGCCTGCGTCGTCAGGCCGAAGACATGGAATGCGGTGTCCTCCACCGGCGCCGGCCCGCGCACCATCTTGATGCCTCCGCCTACGCGCGGCAGGCCCAGTTCGGCCAGCCATGGCGAGAGCCCGCTTTCATCGCTGACGTCCAGCCGGCAGAACGTGCCGGTGTGCTGGGCCAGTCCGTGCAGGATCAACACTTTGGCGCCATCGGCATCGGGGGCGATCACCGGCGCGATCGACCAGCCCCGGCCAAACCGCCGCAGCATGGCAAAGCCCACCGGCACGTGGTCGCGGGTCAGCACCACGCCCTTGTCGCGCGCCATCAGGGCGGCGACCAGCGCGGTGCGGTCCATGCCGCTGGCCCGGCTGTAGAGATCGGCGATATCCGCATCCGCCGGCCCCATCGGCCGCACGCGCTCGTCGGGGCGCAATGCCGCCAACGGCACCACCGGCGCCGGCCCCTGATGCTGATGGATGCAGCCGATCTCGGCAAAGCCCAGCTTGCGGTACAGTGGCAGGCCCTCGGCGGTGGCGTTCAGAACCACGCTCATGCCCTCCAGCCGCGCCAGCATCGCCTCCATCAGCGCCCGGCCGATGCCCTGGCCCTGCGCCGCCTTGTCGACGATCACCATGCCCAGCGTCGCCACCCGGGGCCCAAAGCGCCATGCCATGATCGTGCCGATCACCAGCCCGTCACGCTCGGCCACCAGCCCTTCGCCGATGCTGAGGAAGAAGGCCCAGTCCTCCTCGCGGTGCGGCCACTGGTGATCGCGTGAGAGGTCCTCGGCGCGCGCAAGGTCCTGTGCGGTCATCGGGCGCAGCGACAGTCCCGCCAATGCCTTTGTGCTCATCAATCTGCTCCTGGGGTGTGGGGGGCGCCGTCGGCCAGCGCGGCGTGATCGTGGTGACACAGCCATTGCTGGCCGGGGATGGCATGGCGGCGGGGCGGGGCGCGGTCGCACAGCCCCGGCACCGCGACCGGACAGCGCGGCAGGAACGGGCACAGATCCGGCGCGGCCGCGAAACCGCTGGCCACAGGTGCTGGCGCACGCTCCAGCCAGCCGGCGGTCATCGTCGGCCGCGATGCGCGCAGCAGCCGGGTGTAGGGATGGTGCACCGATCCGGCAAAGGCATCGCGCCCGGCCAGTTCCACCCCATGCCCGCCATAGAGCACCAGCACCTCGTCGCAGAAGTCCTGCACCGCGCCGATATCGTGGCTGATGAACAGTGTGGCGATGCCCAGTTGCCGGCGCAAGTCGGCGATCAGGGCCATGATTGCCGCGCCCACCACCGGGTCCAGCGCCGATGTCACCTCGTCACAGAGCAGCACTTGCGGCTCGGCGGCCAGTGCGCGGGCGAGGTTGATCCGCTGCTTCTGCCCGCCGGAGAGCGCGCGCACCGGCCGCGCGGCGATCTCGCGCGGCAACTGGATCAGGCCGAGCAACTCGTCGATCCGCGCGCGCGCGCGCGCGCCGCGCAGCCCGTGATAGAATGCCAGCGGACGGGCGAGGATCGTCGCCACGCTGTGCGCCGGGTTCAGCGCGGTGTCGGCGTTCTGGAACACCATCTGGATGGCGCGGAACTGCTCCGGCGTGCGCCCGGCCAGCCCCAGCGGCAGCTCCCGGCCGTCGAGCTTTACCCAGCCGTGGCTGCGCGGCAACAGCCCGGCGATGACCCGCGCCAGCGTCGATTTGCCCGATCCCGATTCGCCGATGATCCCCAGCGTGCCACCCGCCGCCAGCGCGAACGAGACATCGCTGAGCACCGGATGCGCCGGTACTCCGGCGGTGATCCGGCCATAGCCGGCATAGACTCCGCTGACCTCCAGCACCGGTGTCGCCGCCGTGGGCGCGCGGGGGGCGGCCACCGGCCGCGCCGCCGCCAGCAGACTGCGGGTATAGTCATGCCCCGGCGCCGCCAGAACTTGCGTGGCGGGGCCTTCCTCGCAGACGCGCCCCTGATGCAGCACGGCGATGCGATCGGCCATCTGCGCCACCACGGCAAGATCATGGCTGACATAGATCGCCGTCGCCCGCGCGGCGGCCAGCACGCTCTTGAAGGTCTTGAGCACCTCGATCTGGGTGGTGACGTCGAGCGCGGTGGTGGGCTCGTCGAGGATCACCAGTTCGGGATCGGTGATCAGCGCCATCGCCGCCATCAGCCGCTGCAACTGCCCGCCGGAAACCTGATGCGGATAGCGCGCGCCGATCGTTTCGGCCATCGGCAGTGCCAGCGCGCGGAACAGCGCCACCGCCTTGGCCCGCGCCGCATCCGCCGACATCAGCCGGTGGATCAGCGCCGGTTCGATCACCTGATCGATGATCGTGCGCGCGGGGTTGAAGGCGGCGGCGGCGCTCTGCGCGATGTAGGCGACGCGCCGCCCGCGCAGGGTCGCAAGATCGCGTGCGCCCAACTGGTCGATCCGCGTTTCGCCCAGCCGGACCTCGCCGGCAACGATCCGCGCGCCCGGCCGGCAATAGCCGAGCAGCGCCAGCGCGGTGGTGCTCTTGCCCGACCCCGATTCGCCGATCAGCGCCAGCACTTGCCCGCGCGGCACCGCGAAGGACACGTCGGAGACGATCTCGCGCGCGCCCACGGTGATGGTCAGGCCGCGGACTTCAACATGGTCGCGCATCATCGCGGCCCTCCGGTGCGGATCGCATCGATCAGCAGGTTGGCCCCCACCGTCAGCGAGGCGATCGCCAATGCCGGCGCCAAAATCGCCGGCGCGCCATCGGTCAGCCCGGAAATATTCTCGCGCACCAGCGAGCCCAGATCGGCATAGGGCGGCTGCACCCCCAGCCCGAGGAAGCTGAGCCCCGAAAGCAACAGCACCACGAACACGCAGCGCAGCCCCAGATCGGCCAGCAACGGCCCGACCATGTTGGGCAACACCTCGCGCAGCGCGATATAGACCGCGCCTTCGCCCCGCACCCGCGCCGCCGTGACGAAATCCAGTTGCATCAGGTTCATCGCCAGCGCCCGCGCGATCCGGTAATTGCCCGGCGCATAGGTGAGCGCGCATATCACCAGCAGCAGCCCCAGCGTGCTGTCGAACGCCGCCACCAGCACCAGCGCCAGCACCTTGGAGGGGATCGAGGTCAGCGTATCCATGCCGCGCGCCAGTACCTCGTCCACCCAGCCGCCGCGCAGCACCGAGACCAGCGCCAGCGCCGTGCCCATCAGACAGGCCAGCACCGCCGCGCCGAGCCCCAGAAACACGGTATAGCGCGCACCGAACAGCAACCGGCTGAGCATGTCGCGGCCGAGATAGTCGCTGCCCAGCGGGAACCGCGCCGAGATGGTGTCGAACACTTCCATATCGACGAAATCGCCGACGCTATGCGGCGCCAGCATCGGCCCCACCGCCGCCACGCTCAGCCAGAACAGCACCAGCCCCAGCCCGATCCGGCCCGTCCACGAGAGGCCGCTCATTGCGCGCGCAACCTGGGGTCGGCCAGCATCGCGGCGATGTCGGCGATCAGGATCAGCAGCAGATAGGCGGCGCAGAAGATCATCGCGCAGGCCTGGAGCAGCGGCATGTCGCGGCTGGTGACGGCGTTGACCATCAGGCTGGCGAGGCCGGGAAAGCTGAAGATCGTCTCCACCACGATCGCCCCGCCCATCAGATAGGACAGCGACAGCGCCGCCGCATTGACCACGGGGCCGATGGCATTGGGCATCACATGCACCAACACGATGCGCCGCAACCCCATGCCCTTCAGCCGCGCCATCTCCACATAGGGCCGGCCCAACTGATCGGCGATGGCGGCGCGGGTCATCCGCGCCATCTGCGCCACCACCACCACCGTCAGGCACATCACCGGCAACAGGCAACTGCGCAGGGTTTCCCAGGGCCCCGACGCATCGGAGACCAGAGCGATCGCCGGCAGCCACATCAGATCGACCGAGAACACCAGCACGCCCAGCGTCGCCACCAGAAACTCGGGCATGGCCACCATGCTGATGGTCGCGATGTTCAGCGCGCGGTCGATTGCCGTGCCCTCGTGGATCGCCGCGACGATCCCCAGCACCAGCGCCAGCGGCACCGCCACCACCGCCGTCATCCCCGCCAGCATCAGCGAGTTGGGCAACCGCTGGGCGATGATATCGCGCACCGGCATGTTGGCGACGCTCGATTGCCCCGGATCGCCGCGCAGCATCGCCGCCAGCCACCGCGCGTAACGCACCGGCGCCGGCGCATCGAGCCCCATCTCGTGGCGCAGCGCGGTCACTTGCGCGGGGGTGGCGCTCTGGCCCAGCGCCTCCTGCGCGGCGTCGCCGGGCAGCAGGCTGGCAGCGGCGAAGATCACCATCGAGACCAGCACCAGCGTCAGCAGCGAGGATCCGATGCGCCGGGCAAGCAGCCCGATCATGCGTTCCACCACACGTTTTCGGCGAACTGATAGCCCATCAGGCTGCCCAGCCGCACCGGCGTCACCCCGCCCAGCCGCCGGTCATAGCCATCGATCAGATCGACGAAGACCGGGATCACCGAACCGCAGCGGTCATGCACGATCTGCTGCATCTCGCCATAGTACGCGCGGCGGCGGGCCTCGTCGCCCTCGCCGCGGGCCTGCACCAGCAACTGATCGAAGCGCGGGTTGGACCATCCGGTCTCGTTCCACGGCGCGTCGGACTTGTAGAACAGGCTGAACACCAGATCGGCGGTGGGGCGGGGATTGGTGCTGCCGAAGGTCAGCGGATGGCGCATCCAGTGGGTGGACCAATAGCCATCGGCCGGCACTCGCGTCACCGCCAGATCGAGCCCGACGCGCGATCCGTATTCCTGAAGAATCGAGGCCATGTCCACCGCGCCCTCGGCCGCCTGCGAGGCAAAGATCGGCAAGCGCGCCGTGCCGATCCCGCTGCGCCGCAGGTGCCAGCGCGCGCGATCGAGATCGAGCCCGGTCTGCGCCACGGCGGGGTTGAAATAGGGGTGGAACGGCGGGATCGGCTGGTCGTTGCCGATGGTGGCATAGCCACGGAACAGCGCCCGCTTGATCAGCGGCCGGTCCATCAGATATTTCAGCGCCAGCACCAGATCGGGATTGGCGGTGGGCGGCCGGTCCATCCGCGCGATCAGGTTGGTGTAGAGCCCCGACGGCGTCGACAGCACCGCGTGCCCCGGCGAGGCCGCCACCCGGCGCGTGGTGCGCGGGTTGATCGCCGCCACGAAGTGGACATCCCCCGCCAGCAGCGCGTTGACCCGCCCGACCTCGTCGGAAATGGCGAAAAGTTCGATCCGATCGAGATAGGGCCGCCCGGACACGAAGTAATCGGGGTTGCGCGTCACCACCGTGCGGATGCCCGGCTGGAACGCGGCCAGCCGGAACGGCCCGGTGCCGTTGCCATCGGGTTGGGTGGCGCCGTTGCGCACGATCAGGAACTGCGATTGCGCGAGGATCGCCGGCAGATCGGCGTTGGCCCCGCTCAGCACCAGCACCACGCCATAGCGCCCATCGGCACGCACTTGCGCGAACTGGCGGGCGATCGCGCTGACCTTGGAGCCGACGCGCGGATCGCCGTGCCGCCGCAGCGACCAGACCACATCGGCGCTGGTCAATTCCGCCCCATCGTGGAAATGCACCCCGCGCCGCAGGGCGATGTGCCAGGTGATGCGGTCGTCGGTCTCGATGCGCGCGGCGAGGTTGGGGCGGGCGACCATATCCACGCCCACCCGCGTCAGCCCGCTGTAGAGCATGTAATGCCGCACGTAATCGGTCGAGAGCGCCCCTTTGGCCGGGTCCAGCGTATCGGCGGTCGAGGACGACTGCGTGGCCACCCGGATCGCGCCGCCGCGCCGGGGCACCGCCGCCGCCAGCCCGCCCGGCATGGCCAGCAAGCCGCCGCCAGCCAGCACGCTGCGCCGATCGAACCCGGTCATTTCAACCAGTCCTGCACGCGATACCACGCGCCCACCGCCGGCAGGAACCACGGCTTGCCCAGATGCCCCGGGATCGCGGGCCAGGTCAGATCGGCAAAGGGACTGGCCGCCGCATCGCCGCCGATCACCCGCGCCATGCAGGCGCCCAGATGCACCGCCATCTGCACCCCGTGCCCCGAATAGCCCATCGCGTAATGCAGCCCGTCATGCTGCCCCGCGCGTGGCAGGCGGTCGGCGGTGAGGTCGATCGTTCCGCCCCAGCGGTGATCGATCCGCGTGCCGCTCAGCGCGGGAAACATCCGCAGCATGGTGCGTTCAAGGACCTCGGCACCTTTCAGGTCCGACGCCGGGTTGGAAAGCGCAAACCGCGCCCGCCCGCCGAAGATCAGCCGGTTGTCGGCGGTCAGGCGGAAGTAATTGCCGACGATCCGGCTCGTCACATAGTTGCGCCGGGTGGGGAACAGCGCCGCCACGAGGTCCTCGGCCAAGGGGGCGGTGGCGATGGCAAAGCTGCCTACCGAGACGATCCGCCGCCGGAACCAGCCGAACGGCGCCTGCGGGCTGGCCCCGCCGGTGGCGACCAGCACCTCGCGCGCGCTCAAGGCGCCGCGCGGGGTTGCCACGAGCCAGCCTGCGCCCTGCCGGGTGAGGCCGGTGACCGGCGCCTGTTGCCAGATCGCCGCCCCCGCGCGCGCCGCCGCCTGCGCCAGCCCGATGCCGAAGCGGCCGACATGCAACTGCGCGCTGGTCGGCTGGATCAGCGCGGCGTGGAACGGCCCCGATCCGATCTCTCGCCCGATGTCCGCGCCGCCGACCAGCGTCACGCCGGGATCGACCTGGGCCGCCAGCACCCGCCATGCCGCCTCCAGCTTCGCCACATGCGCCGGTTTCGCGGCCAGCTTGGCGCGGCCGCAGCGGCGGAAATCGCAATCGATCGCCGCTTCGCGGGCGATGCGCTCCACGGTGTCCACCGCCGCGCAATGCGCGAGATACCAGTCGCGCGCGCGATCGAGGCCATAGGCGGCCACCAAAGCGCCAAAATCATGCGCGGTGCCGGCATTGCATTGCCCGCCGTTGCGACCCGAGGCCGCGCCGATCACCGCGCCCGCCTCCAACAGTGCCACTCGCGCGCCATCGCGCGCCAAGGCCAGCGCCGCCGAGAGCCCGGTGAACCCGCCACCGATGATGGCCACGTCGACGTCGCCGGCGACCGGGCCACGCTGCCCCGCGTCGAATGCCGGGGCCGTTGCCTGCCAATAGGAGGGAACCGGCCCCGGCGCCACGCTCAGAGCCCGACCAGTGCGGGCAGGCAGCCGATGTGCGGGATCTCGACATCGCGATAGTTGGCGTTGGACGGCTCGTGCCCGCGGCCCACGAACACCCGCGTGCCAAAGCGCAGGTCGGTAGCGGTGTTCTGGTCATAGCGGAACGAGGAGGAGACATGCATCCCGACCTCCGGCCCCATGCCGAGTTGATCGAACATGTACTCGAATGCCTGTATGCGCGGCTTGTAGGCCTGCGCGCTCTCGGCGGTGTAGACGCGGTGGAACGGCGCGCCCAGTTGCGCCACGTTGGCATCGATCTGGCTGTTCATCGCGTTGGAGAGGATCACCAGCGGGATCTTGCCGGCGATCGGCGCCAGCCCGCCGGGCACGTCCGGATGCGGGCCCCAGGTCGGCACCGCCTGATAGATCGCCTCGCCATGGGCCTCGTCATAGGCGAGGCCCCACTTGCGCGCGGTGCGGGCCAGCGCGTTGCCCACGACATCGCGGTATGGCTGCCACGCGCCCAGCACCTCGTCGAAGCGATAGGCCGAAAAGTCCTGGACGAACGCCGCCATCCGCGCCGGATCCAGCGCTTCGCCATAGAACTGCGTCGCCATCTCGGCCATGCGAAAGCGGATCAGCGTGCCATAGCAATCGAAGCTGATGTAATCCGGCGTGAAGATATGGCTGCTCATGCGTGCTCCGTGGTTGGCGGGGGTGCAGGCCCGCGCCTGCCGCTGCGTGCATGGATAAGGCCACCAACGCGCCGGCACGTGTGCCCGATTGCGCGGCGCGGGGGCGGGGCGGTCACTGTTTGGACGCCCGGTTTCGGCATGACCTGCCGTGAGTCAATAGCCGCGCGCGCGGCGCACTTCGCCGGGGATGGGCGCCCCGGCCAGCGCGCGGCGGACACTGTCGACCAGGCTGTCGATGGCGGTGTCGGTGCGGGTCACCCCGGCGGTGTGCGGGGTGAGCAAAACGCCGGGATGATGGCGTAGCGGATGGTCGGCGGGCAGCGGTTCCGGCGTGCAGACATCGAGCACCGCCGCCGCGATCGCCCCGCTGTCCAGCGCCGCCAGCAGATCGTCCTGCACCAGTTGTCCGCCGCGCCCGGCATTCACCAGACGGCTCCCGCGTGGCATTTTCGCAAAGGTTTCGCGGCACAAGATGCCGCGCGTGGCGTCGGTCAGCGGCAGCAGGCAGACGAGGATCTCCGCATCGGCGAGAAACGCATCGAGCCCCGCCGCGCCATGGTGGCAATCCACGCCTGCGATCGCGCGCGGGCTGCGGCTCCAGCCCGAGAGCCGGAACCCCAGCGGTGCCAGCGCTGCCAGCGCCGCCTGTCCCAACGTGCCGAGCCCCATCACGCCGACGCGGCGTTCACAGGCCATCAGCGTGGGGCGCGGGTCCCAGCGTCCGGCCCGCTGATCCGCCAGATAGGCCGGCAGATCGCGATGCAGCGCCATCACCGCCATCACTACATAGTCGGTCATCGTCGTGGTGATGCCCGGCTCGATCATGCGCACGATGCGCAGGCCGGGCGGCAGGCGGGCGGGCTCCAGTTGGTCGATGCCCGCGCCGACGCTGAACAGGATCTCTAGGTTGGGCAGGCGCGCGATCAGGTCGTCCGGCGCGGTCCATGCGATCAGATAGCGCACCGCGTCGAGCGCCCCCGCATCGGGCCAGCAGCGGCAATCCAACCCGGGAAATTCGCGCGACAGTCGCGTGCACCATGCGCGCCCCTGTTCCGTGTCGCCATAGTGCAGCAGTGTCAGCGGCTGTCTCCTGAAGTGATGCGCCGCAGCGTGCCCCGCAATGCCGCAAGGTTCAGCCCGTGGCGCTTGGCCTTGTAATAGAACGTTTCGCGCGGGATGCCGAGGCGCGCGGCGGCACGGTTGACCTCGCCGGCTTCGGCGACGAAAGCCTCGCTCAGCAACCGCGCCTCGAACCGGCCGAGCTGTTCGGCCAGCGACGTGCCCGCGCCGGGTTCGGCCTCGATCTCCAGACCCAGCACCGCCCGCTCGGCAAAATGCGCCAGTTCGCGCACGTTGCCCGGCCAGTCGTGGCTGGCGAGCTGTGCCAGCATCGCCGGACTGATCGCCGGCAGCGGGCGCCGCATCCGCTGCGCCGCCGCGTCCAGCAGGTGGGCGAACAGCGCATCGATATCGCCACGCCGATCGCGCAAAGGCGGCAGTGCCAGCCGCACCCCCGACAGCCGATAGAGCAGCGCCGGGGCAAACCGGCCCTCGCGCATGGCCGCCTCCAGCGGGGCAGCGGCGGTGGCGATCACCCGGATGTCGAGCGGCACCGGCGCGCGCGCATGCGGCGGCAGCACGGTCCGCGCCTCCAGCACCTGTACCAGCCGCGCCTGCAACGCCGGGCTGGCGCGATCGATGTCGTCGAGCAGCAACGTCCCGCCCTGCGCCTGCATCAAGGCGCCGCCGCGCGCCGCCTCGCCCACCAGGGCGCTCTCGATCAAGGCATCGGGCACCGCCGCGCAGGCCACTGTCGCCAGGGGCTGGCGCCCGCGCGGGCCGGCGCGGTGGATCAACCGCGCGACCAGTTCCTTGCCGGTGCCGCTCTCGCCCTCGATCAGGATGTCGATGGTGCTGTCGCCCAGCACCGGGATGGTCTGGCGCAGCCGCGCAATCGCCGGGGTCGCCCCCACCAGCGCATCGCCGGCATGGTCGCGCGCCAATGCGTGCAACCGCCGGTTCTCCAGCGCCAGCCACCGCGTCTCGGCCGCACGGCGCACGGCGGCGACCAGCGCCTCGCCGGCAAAGGGCTTGGTCAGGAAATCCCACGCCCCGGCCTTCATCGCCTGCACCGCGACGCCGACCTCGCCATGGCCGGTGATGAAGATCACCGGCAACGCCGGATCGCGCGCATGGAGCCGCTCGAACAACGTGATGCCATCGATCACCGGCATACGGATATCGGTGACGACCACCCCCGGCCAATCCGCGCCGATCGCCGCCAGCGCCGCCTCGGCCCCGGCAAAGGCATCGACGGCAAACCCGGCCAGCGCCAAGGTCTGCGCGGTGGCGCGGCGCAAGTCGTCGTCATCGTCGACCAGCGCGACCCGCATCGTCTCGCTCATGCGCGCACCAGCGTGACGGCGAAGACCGCGCCGCCGGGGCCAGGCTGCCATTGCAGATCGCCGCCCAGCTCGCGCATGATATCGCGGGCGATCACCAGCCCCAGCCCCAGCCCATTGGCGCGCGAGGTGGCGAAGGGGGTGAACAGGCGCTCGGCCACGGCGGGATCGATGCCGGGGCCGTTGTCGGCGATGGTCAGGGTGACATGGGCCTTATCGATGGCGGCGGTCATGCGGATCGCGGGTTGCGGCGTCTCGCCCAAGGCCTCGGCGGCATTCTGGAGCAAGTTGACCAGCACCTGCTCCAGCCGCACCGGCGCGGCGCGTACCGGCGGCACCGCGCCCAGATCGGCGGTGCAGGCGATCCCCTTCAGCCGTGGGCCAAGGATCAGCAGCGCCCCATCGATCGCATCCGCCAGCGACACCGCCTGCGCCGCATCCTCGGCGCGGCGGGCAAAGCTGCGCAGTTGCGCGGTGATTGTCCCCAAACGCTCGGTCAGGCCGCCGATCGCGGTGAAGTTGTCGCGCGCGGTGGCGGCGTCGCCGCGCGCCAGAAACGCCACCCCGTTCTCGGCATAGGCGCGGATCGCGGCGATCGGCTGTGCGGTCTCGTGGGCGATGCCGGCGGTGACCTGGCCCAGCGTCGCCAGCCGGTTGGCCTGGCGCAGCTCCTCGCGCAGGCGGCCGGCGTGCTCCTCGCTGGCGGCGCGCTCGGCCATTTCGCGGCGCAGCTCGGCGGTGCGGGCGCGCACCTCGCGTGCCAGTCGGGCGTTGCGCTGGCGGCCCCACCACAGGCTGGCGGCGATGACGGTCAGCAACAGCCCGGCCAGCGCGGTCAGCGCGGCGGCGATGCTCTCGGCGCGGGCGATCCGCCCGCCGACCGGCACCAGCCGGAGCACCTGCCAGCCATAGGCTCCCGCTGGCACCGAGGCCTGCACCCAATCGCGCCCGCCCCAGCCGACCAGTGCCGCACCATTCAACCCGAGCGGCGCCAGCGAGCCCGCGCCCGATTGCAGCTCCTCGCGAAACCGCGCCCGGCGCGCCGCGCTCAACGGCTGGAGCGCGCGGAAACGCAGTACCTGCGGGCTGGCCACCAGCACGATGCCATTGCCATCGCAGACCAGCGTCATGCCGCCGCTCTGCGCCCAGGCCTGCTCGATCCGCAGGAAATCGCGTTTGACGACGATGATACCCCCGCCCACCGTCCGATGCGCGACATAGAGCCCCGGGCTATGGCTGGCGGTGCCCAATGCGAATTGCACGCCCTCGCCAGTGCGGCGCGCGGCGCGGTAGTAGTTGCGGAAGGCATAGCTCTGCCCGACGAACGATGATGGCGCGCGATAGTTGCTGGAGGCGATGGTCAGCCCATCGGGGGCCAGCAGATAGAGGTCGGCCGCGCCGGTCTCGGCGGCGATCGCCGCCAGCCGTTGATCGAGCCGCAACGCCGCGCCGGGCGCATGCGACAAGGCCGCCGCCACATCGCGATCCGCCGCCAGCGCCATCGGCAACAGGCGAAACCGATCGATCTCCGCACCGATCAAGGCCGCGCGCAGGCCGGCATCGGCGGCCACCTCGGCGCGCGCCTCGGCCAGCGCCACCTGCCCGGCCCAGCGCGCCGCCTGCCATGCCGCCAGCGCAATCGCCGCCAGTACCAGCGCGACCGCTGCCACGGTCTGGCGCTGATTACGGCGGCTGGAGAACAGGCGGCGCGGCATGGCCGGCTTGTGCAGCAATTTGCACGGAACGTCTATTGGCCATGTCAAAATCTGCACATGCCGAGCCGGTCTGATCCGAACAAACCACGCGATATCAGCCATCTATGCGGATCTCACCCCAGCGTTGAACCACCCGCCGCCGCTGTCAAAATAGGCATCCGAGCCGGCACCAGACTGGCTCTCCCAGAGGATGAAAGGCCCGCCATGCGTGCGATCAGCGCTGCCTCCGATATATCCGTTCGTCCGCGCCGCTGGTACGCCAGCCTCTATGTGCAGGTGTTGGTGGCGATTGCCGCGGGCGTGGCGCTTGGCCATTTCGCGCCGGCGACGGGCGCGGCGTTGAAGCCGCTGGGCGATGCCTTCATCAAGCTGGTCAAGATGGTGATCACCCCGGTGATTTTCCTCACCATCGTCACCGGGGTGGCCGGGATGCGCGATCTGGCGGCGGTGGGCCGGGTGGCGGCCAAGGCCTTCGCCTATTTCTTCACCTTCTCGACCCTGGCGCTGGTGGTGGGAATGATCGTCGCCAACCTGGTCCAGCCGGGCGCCGCCCTGCACATCGATCCGGCCAGCCTCGATGCCAGCAAGGTCGCCGATTATGCCGCCAAGGCGCACGAGACCACCGTCACCGGCTTCCTCACCGGCATCATCCCGGAAACGCTGGGCTCGGCGCTGGTCGATGGCAACATCCTGCAGGTGGTGTTCGTGGCGATCCTGTTCGGCATCGCGCTGACGATGGCCGGCGCACGCGGCGATGCCGTGCTGGCGCTGTGCGAGGATCTCGGCGAGGTGGTGTTCCGTCTTGTCGGCCTGCTGATGAAGGCGGCGCCGGTGGGGGTGTTCGCGGCGATGGCCTTCACCATCGGCAAGTACGGCATCGGCGCGCTGGCGGCGCTGATCGGGCTGGTGGCGACGTTCTATCTGACCTCGGCGCTGTTCGTGGTGGTGGTGCTGGGGATGATGGCGCGGGTCTGCGGGTTTTCGATCCTGCGGCTGCTGGCTTACCTCAAGACCGAACTGCTGCTGGTGCTGGGCACCTCGTCCTCGGAAAGCGCGCTGCCCGGCCTGATCGCCAAGCTGGAGGCGGCGGGCTGCCCCAAGGCGGTGGTCGGTCTGGTGGTGCCGGCGGGGTATTCGTTCAACCTCGATGGTACCAATATCTACATGACGCTGGCGGCGCTGTTCATTGCGCAGGCGACTGGCGTCCACCTCTCGCTGGAGCAGCAGGCGCTGTTGCTGGGGGTGGCGATGCTGTCGTCGAAGGGCGCGGCTGGGGTCACCGGCGCGGGGTTCATCACGCTGGCGGCGACGCTGTCGATCGTGCCCTCGGTGCCGGTCGCGGGGATGGCGCTGATCCTCGGGGTCGATCGCTTCATGTCGGAATGTCGCAGCCTGACCAACTTTATCGGCAATGCGGTGGCGACGATCGTCGTCTCGCGCTGGGAGGGGCGGCTCGATCATGCGGCGCTGACCCGCGCGCTGCACCCCGCCGCCGACTGACTGCACGCATCGCGTTTCGACACCACATCCCGCGCCGGGGGGTGCGGGCAACCAAGGCGCGCGCCCAGTAACGGCGGCGCCCATCCGAGGGGAGTTCTACCATGAAGCATTCGATCCTGCTGGCCGGCGCATGCCTGGCGGCGACACTGGCCGGCGCCACCGCCGCTCAGGCCAAGGACGACAGCCTGACCTTCGACGGCGTTACGCTCTATGGCATCATCGACGTCAACGTGGCCTACCAGACCCATGGCGAGAAAGTCAGCAGCACTTATCCGGTCGGGCTCGATTACCTGATCATCGGCACCAAGAACGCTGGCGGTGGGCGCTTCAGCTTCTCCGAGAACGGCCGCTCGGCCACCAAGATCGGCCTCAAGGGCACCGAGCCGCTGGGCCACGACTGGTCGGCGGTGTTCAAGATCGAGACCGAGTTCGATCCGCTCTCGGGCCAGTTGGTCGATGGGCTGAAATCGATGGTGGCGGCCAATGGCGTGCCGCTGGCGCAGCAGACCACCGCCTATGGCGATACCAACAAGGCGGGGCAGGCGCTCAATGCCAATGTCTTCGCCGGGGTGTCACACCCGCGTTACGGCACGCTGACCTTCGGGCGGCAGGCCTCGATGTTCTGGGAGGACCTGATCCGTTATGATCCGGCGCATGGGTCTTATGCGTTCAGCCTGTTGGGCTATGCGGGGGCGTTGGCCGGCGGCGGGTCCACCGAGGATCGCTATATCAACAGCGCGCTGAAGTACGCGGTGCATTACGGTCCGGCGCATGCCGGGGTGATGTATGGCTTTGGCGACGGCACCGCCGAGGGCCGCTCGATCGAGCTGGATGCCGGGGCGGATATCGGCCGGTTCTCGATCGACGCGCTCTACAAGCATACGCAGAACGCGGTGAACGCCAGCCCGCTGACCACCAACGCCACCGGCACGCTTTCGACGGCGCAGGCGGCGGCAATGACGGCGTTCAACCTCTCGCTGGGCAACACCCTGGCCGCCAGTATCACCGACAACCGCGCGGTACTGGTCAATGGCATGGTCGATCTCGGGCGGGTCAAGCTGCTCGCCGGCTATGAGCACATCGCCTATCGCAACCCGTCATCGCCGCTCAGCAAGGTGGCGCTGGTCGATGGGCTGGGCTGGGCGACGACGATCGGCGGTTACGACATCCTGACCAACAGCGCCTCGCTGCCCTCGCAAAAGGTGGTGCAGGCCGGATGGATCGGCGGGCGCGTGGCCGTGACCAAGGCATGGGAAATCGACGCCGCCGGCTATATCGAGGCGCAGAACGCCTATGCCACCAGCCCCGCGCTGGCCGGATGCAGCAGCGCGGCCTTGTCCGGGCAGTGCAGCGGGCATTTCTACGGCGCCAGCGTGCTGTCCGAGTACCGTTTCAACCCACATGTCGAAGTCTATGGCGGGGCGATGTGGAGCAAGGTGAGCGGCGGCATGGCCAATGGCTATCTGCACACCGCCACGGTCGATCCGACGCTGGGGGTGCAACTCGCTTTCTGAGGCCAGCATGCCATCGGCACCGCCGCTTCCGCGCTGCGTTTCGCCCGGCGCGACCGATAAGCGCGGCTATATCAACGCGCAGGGATTGTTGATTGTCTACCGAAACGATTGAGTTAAATAGGGGCGCATCACGTCGCGCCGCCGTGCGCGCCCCATTTCGGAGACATGACCATGGCCGCCCCCTCGGCTTCGACATCGCTGCAACCGCTGGTTTTGCTGGTCCCCGGGCTCAACAACAGCGGGCAGGGGCATTGGCAAACGCTGTGGGAAACCCAGCGCCGCGACACCCGCCGGGTGGAACTGGGCCTATGGGCCCAGCCCGATCGCGCCGTCTGGGTCGATCGGTTGAACGCCGCGATTGCCGAAGCCGAGCGGCCGGTGCTCCTGGCCGCGCATTCGCTGGGCTGCCTGACGGTGGCGTGGTGGGCGCAGACCGCCGATCCGGCGCTGCTGGCCAAGGTCGCCGGGGCATTGCTGGTCGCCCCGCCAGAGGTCGATCACCGCACCAACGATCCGCGCGTCGCCAGCTTTGCCCCCACCCCGCGTGAGCCCTTGCCGTTTCCGGCGATCCTGGTGGGCAGCCACAACGACCACTACATGCGCTTTGCCGTGGCACGGGCCTGGGCGGCGCGCTGGGGCTGCCGTTTTGCCGATGCCGGTAAAGTGGGGCACATCAATGCCGCTTCGGGCCTTGGCGATTGGCCCTTCGGCCAGTTCCTGCTGGGGCAATTGAGCCGCCGCGCCGATCTGTCGGCCCGTCTCGCCGGCTGAGCACGCCGCCGGGACCGTGGTGCGGTCCCGGCGGGCACTGCCTTACACCAGCGCCGGCGTCCGCTGCGTTTCGGGGAAGGGCAGGCCATAGCGCTGGCGGATGGTCTCGCCGGGCTCGTAGTCGCGGCGATAGACCCCGCGGTCCTGAAGGATCGGCACGACCTTTTCGACGAACTCCTCGATATCATCGGGCGCGCGCGGCGGCTGATAAGTCCACGCATCGACCGTGCCATCGGCCCAGAGATCGATGACCTGCTCAGCGACCTCCTCGGCGTTGCCCAGCACCAGCCGGTGATTGCCCGCAGAGCGTCGCACCGCCTCGCGCGCGGTCAGCTTTTCGTGGCGCAGCAGTTCGACCAGCCCGGCGGTGAAGCCCACCGCCATCACGCGATCCTGCTTGGGCACGAAATCCTCGTGGTTCAGCACCACATCGGCGTTGAAGTCACGCGGGTCGAAACCATGCTCGCGCGCGAAGGCGGCGATCAGTGCGTCTTCCGACCCGGCGCCGCTGTACAGTTCGTGCTTGCGCAGGGCTTCGGCGCGGTTCTCGCCGATGATCGCGACGAGGCCGGGGGCCAGCTTGATGCCCGCCGGATCGCGGCCATGTGCATGGGCGCGGTCAACGACCTTGGCGCGGAATGCCTGCCCCGCCGCGCGCGAGAGCACGTTGCAGTAGATCACTTCGCCATGCTGTGCGGCCAAATCGACCCCGAGATGCGAGGCGCCGGCCTGGGCGATCACCGGATGCCCCTGCGGGCTGACCGGCACGTTCAAAGCGCCCGCCACCGAGAAATACTGGCCATTGTGCGCGGCGGGTTGGACTTCGTTGGCCGGATCCCAGAACTGGTCGTCGGGGATGGCTTGCGCGCGCGCCGGGTCCCAACTCTGCCACAGCTTCTTCACCACATCGAGGAATTCCGCCGCGCGCGGATAGCGTACCTCGCGCGGGGGCAGGGGGTCATCGCCGAAGTTGGCCGCCACGTCGGGCACGAAATTGGCCACGACGTTGACGATCAGCCGCCCCCCCGTCAGCACGTCGGCCGCCAGCGTGCGCCGCGCGAAGTTGTAAGGCGAGTTATAGGTCGAGGACATCGTCGCGACAAAGCCGATGTCGGGCACCTGACCCGCCAGCCAGGTTTGCAGCATCAGCGGATCGAAGGTGTGCAGCGGGCGGTTGGCCGCATCCGGGCGCAGCAGCGGCATGTCCGAGAAGAACGTCGCGGCAAAGCGCCCCTTGTGGGCCAGTTTCGCCAGCCGCAGGTAATACTGCGGATCGGTGATGTCATGCCGCGTGCCGGTGCGATAGCGCCAGCCGCCGGTCACATAGCCCGTGGTGTTGAGGCCGACATTGAGGTTGAGGAAACGCTGGGTCATGGTTCGGTTCTTTCGCAAAATGGGGTGAGTCAAGCGGCCGACTGGGCGGGGGCGGTGGTGCGCAGCATCGCCGCCAGCGATTCGCGCACGGCCTCTTCGCCGTGGAGACGCATGTCGGCCTCGTAATCGGCGATGGCGCGGGCCAGCGGTTTGGCTCCGTGGCGCGCGGCGACCAGTTCTGCGACCAGACGCCCCGCGTCATAGAGCGCCGAATTGGCCCCCAGCGCGCGGAAATAGGTCATCGAGTGGATCGCATCGCCGAGCAGCGTCACCGGCCCGGTGGGCCAGCGCGATCCTGGCTGGCTGGTCCGCACTTTCAGGAAGCCGACCGACGACGGATCGGAATGGCGCACCAGTTTTTGCAGCGCCGCGTCCCAGTGATCGATCTGGCCCAGCAACACCTCGATCAGCGCCGCGCCGTCCAGCGCCTCCAGATCGGCATCCTCGCCCAGTTCGCCCTCGTCATAGGCGGTGTTCCACCAGACGTAGCTGGCGGTGTTGTCGAAATGCAGCCCGGCGCGATCGGCATGGGTGGGATCGTTGCCGCCGATCAGGCCGTGGCGCGCAAAGCTGGCGGGATCGACGCGGTGGGCGGTGATCATCAGACTGCGCCCGCCATGTTGCGGGCGGACCTGCACGTTGTTGTCCAGCAACCACTGCGGGATGCCGAATTTCTCCGCCGCGGTCAGGCTCAGCTTGCCTGCCAGCCGGCGCTTGCCGGTATCGGCGAGGCGGAAGTCGGGCAGCAATTGCCGCCGCACCGCCGATCCCGCGCCATCGGCCCCGACCAGCAGGTTGGCGCGCACCGCCGAGCCATCGGTGAAATAGGCGATCACCGTGCCATCGGGCTGCGTTTCATAGTGGTCGAATGGCCAGCCATAGTGGATGATGTCGTCCAGCCCCGAGAGCAACACCTGGCGCAGGGTGATCCGGCTAACCGAACTGGTGATATGGACGCGATCGCCACCGGCGGGGGCATCGCTGACCAAGGGGCGCAGCGCCTCGTCCACGGTCAGGCTGGTGGCGGGGGCGATGCCGCTGGTGTCTTCGAAGGCGGCGTAAAGCGCCGGCGGCAGGTTGGCCTGCAACGCATCGATGCCGCGCTGGTGCATGCGCAGGCGAAAGCCCTGCACATAGTCGGCGCGCACCGCGTCACGCTCGAACACCGCGACGTCGATGCCGTGTTTGCGCAAGCCTTGCGCCACCGCCAGCCCGCCGGGGCCGGCACCGATGATGGCAATGTCTACGGATGGGATGCTCATGTCTTTCACTCGACAAATGGTTGACGAAAGAGGCGATGGAGCTGGTCCCGACTTCTCTGGTGATCGCCGGCTTGGGCCGGTCTTGGCAGATGGGGTGGGGGCGCGTTGGCCCCCACCCGTCATTCAGGCGACGAGTTCGCGCACCGCGCGCTCGACCGACGTGGGCAGGTCATCGAGCCCGCGATAGGGCACGCGGCCCTCGATCGGATGGCCCGGATCGGTGAAGCCGAAGGTGGAGTTATGCCCCGGCGGCACCAGCGAATCGATGAAGGCCTCGTCCTCGGCGGTGATCTTCACGTCGAGCGCGGTGATGTAGTTCTCCCAATGCGCCTCGGTGCGCGGGCCGGCGATCGCCGAGGTGATCAGCCGGTTGTTCAGCACCCAGGCGATGGCAAACGCCACCGGATCGGTGCCGCGCTGACGCGCGTAATCGACGATGCGCAGCGCCAGTTCGATCGATTCCGGGCGGAATTCTACGTCGAGGATGCGCTTGTCGCCGCTGCCCGCGCGGGTATCGGCGGCGGGGGCCTGATGGGGCACGTACTTGCCGGTCAGCACGCCGCGCGCCAGCGGGCTGTAGGACACCACGCCTGCGCCGAAGAAGTTGGCGGCGGGGAGCTGCTCCTCCTCGGCGACGCGGTTGACGATGTTGTACAACGGCTGGCTGGCCACCGGGCGATCGATGCCCAGTTCATCGGCCAGCCGCGCCACTTCGGCAATGCGCCAGCCACGGAAGTTGGAGATGCCGAAATAGCGCAGCTTGCCCTGCTGGATCAGATCGCGGATCGCCCGCACGCCTTCGCCCAGCGGCGCATCGAAGGTGGCGCGGTGGAAATAGAGGATATCGATGTGATCGAGGTTCAGCCGGCGCAGGCTGTTCTCCACGCTCTCGATGATCCACTTGCGCGATTGGCCCTGCTGGTTGGGGCCGGGGCCGCGCGGGTTGGCGAACTTGGTGGCGAGGATCCAGTGATTGCGATGGGCCTTGATCCCGCGCCCGACAATCTCCTCCGAAGCACCGCGCGTATAGCCATCGGCGGTGTCGATGAAGTTGATCCCCTGGTCGCGGGCGCGATCGATGATGCGGTGGGCGGTGGGCTCGTCGGTGGCGCCGCCGAAGGTCATCGTCCCCAGCGTCAGCGGCGAAACCTTGAGCGCGGAGCGGCCCAGATAGCGATAATCGACCATGTGTTATGTCCTTTCAGGCGTGGTGGCAGGCGACCGCGTGGCCATCGGCATCGGTGCGCAAGGGGGGATCGCTTTGCCGGCAGACGTCGGTGGCCAGCGGGCAGCGCGGGTTGAAACGGCAGCCGCGCGGGATATCCTGCGGGCTGGGCAGATCGCCGGTGATCGGCCGGGCGGTGCGCCCGCTGGCCGGATCGGGCAGCGAGGCCATCAGTGCGCGCGTATAGGGATGGCGCGGATTGGCCCAGAGCGCGGCGGTGGGCGCCTGCTCGACGATGCGACCAAGGTACATCACCAGCACCCGGTCGGTGAACCAGCGCACCACCGAGAGATCGTGCGAGATGAAGATATAGGACAGGCCGAGGTCCGCCTTCATCCGCGCCAGCAGGTTCAGCGTCTGCGCCTGAATCGAAAGATCGAGCGCCGAGACCGGCTCGTCGCAGATCACCAGATCGGGCTCCAGCACCAAGGCGCGGGCAATGGCGATGCGCTGGCGCTGGCCGCCGGAGAACTCGTGCGGATAGCGTTCGAGCACTTCGGGGCCGAGGCCGACTTTCTCGAGGATCGTTTCCACCTGCCGCCGCCGGTCGCCGCGGTTGCCGATACGGTGGACGACCAGCGGATCGGTCAGCGTCTTGCCGATGGTGTGGCGCGGGTTGAGCGAGGCGAACGGGTCCTGAAACACCATCTGCACGCGGCGGCGGAATGATCCCAGCTTGCCCGCCGGCTTGCCGGTCACCGCCTCGCCGGCGAAGGCGACAGTGCCGTCGGTGGGCTCGATCAGGCGCAGGATGGTCTTGCCGAGGGTGGACTTGCCGCAGCCGGATTCGCCGACGATCCCCACGGTCTCCCCGGCGGCAACATCGAGCGAGACGCCATCGAGCGCGCGCAACGCGCCATCGGGGAGGCGGAAATGGGTAGAGAGGTTTTCGACCGAAAGCAGTGTCATGTCAGGGTCCCGTCGGCGTGGGCCAGCCGGCAGGCCACCGTGCGCCCTTCGCCCAGCGCGCGCAGCGGCGGGATTTCGGCGCGGCAGCCGGCTTCGGCATGGGCGCAGCGCGGCGCAAAGCTGCACCCCGTCTGCCCCAGCGCCGAGGCGATCGAGCCGGGGATCTCGGCCAGCGGGCCGGAGGTGTAGTGATTGTGGCCATCGCTGCGCGGTGCGGCACCGAGCAGCCCGCGCGTGTAGGGATGCAGCGGCCGCGCGAACAGTTCGGCGGGATCGCCGGCCTCGACCGTGCGGCCGGCGTACATCACCACCACCCGGTCGGCCCATTGGCCCACGACGCCCAGATCATGCGTGATCAGCAGCACCGCCATCGCCAGCTCGCGGCGCAGGCTGTCGATCAGTTCCAGCACTTGCGCCTGAATGGTCACATCGAGCGCGGTGGTCGGCTCGTCGGCGATCAGCAGGCGCGGGCGGCAGGCCACCGCCATGGCGATCATCACCCGCTGGCGCATCCCGCCCGAAAGCTGGTGCGGATAGTCGTGGAAGCGCCGCTGCGGATCGGGGATGCGGACGAGATCGATCAGTTCAAGCGCCCGCGTGCGCGCCGCCTTGGCCGAGAGCTTCTCGTGCTGGCGGATGGTCTCGACGATCTGCGCGCCGATGGTCATCACCGGGTTCAGGCTGGTCATCGGCTCCTGGAAGATCATGCCGATCTCACCGCCACGCAGCGCGCGTTGCTGGGCCAGCGTCAGCCCGGCGATGTCGCGCCCGGCAAAGCGCAGCCGGCCGGCAACGCACGCCGTATCGGGCAGCAGCGTCATCGCCGACAAGGCGGTCAGCGACTTGCCCGAGCCGGATTCGCCCACCAGCGCCAGCGTCTCGCCTTCGTGGACGGTGAAGCTCACGCCCTGCACCGCCTCGTGCGCGCCGAAGCGGATACGCAGATCCTCGATTTCCAACAGGGGCGGGACGTCGGTGGCCAGAGTCAGGCTGAATCCGCTCATCGTCCGCCTCCGCGCCGGCGGGGGTTCATCGCCTCGTTCAAGGCATCGCCGATCAGGTTCAGCGCCAGCACCGTCAGCATGATCGCCAACCCGGGCAATGCGCTCATGTACCAGCCGGTGCGCAGGTACTCGCGGCCGGCGCCGATCATGCTGCCCCAACTGACGACATTGGGATCGCCCAGCCCCATGAACGACAGCGCCGCCTCCATCAGGATCGCCGAGGCGACCATCACCGATGCGGTCACCACGATCGGCGGCAAAGCGTTGGGCAGGATCTCGTGGACGATGATCCGCGTGTGGCCGTAGCCGATGCTGCGCGCCGCCAGCACGAAATCCTTTTCGCGCAGCGAGCGGAATTCGGTACGGGCGAGGCGGGCTACGGTCGGCCAAGTCACGGCGGCGATGGCGACCGCCAGCGTGTTCGAGGTCGGCGGGAGGATCGCGGCCAGCACCACCAGCAACACAAAGGGCGGCAAGGTGTGGACGATCTCGATCAGGCGCGAGAGCAGCGCATCGGTCCACCCGCCGCGATAGCCCGCAGCCGCCCCGATGGTCACCCCGACAACCAGCCCCAGCGCCGCCGCCGAAAGCCCGATCCTCAGGGAAATCCGCGCCCCGTGCGCTAACCCGGCAAGAATGTCGCGCCCCAGCGAATCGGTGCCGAGCGGATGGCCCGCGCTGGCGCCCGGCCACAGGAACGGCGCCCCGGTGATCGACAAGGGATCGCCGGGGAACAGCAACGGCGCGAACAGGCCCAGCAGGGCAATGGCGCCCAGGATCGCCGCGCCGACCAGTGCGGGCGGGTTCTGGCGCAGGATGGTCCATGTGCCGCGCTTGGCCGGGCGCGCGGGCGGGGTTGGGTCGCGTTCGCCGCTGGCGGCAATCTCGGTGACGACGGCCCGCGCGACGGCCAGCGCATGGTCGGGGGCGGTGGCGGCGACCTCACGCGGCATGACTGACCCCCACGCGCGGATCGAGCAGGCCGTGCAATATATCGACCAGCGCATTGGCCAGAATGACGAGGAACGAGGACAGCAGCAGGATCCCCAGCAACACCCGGAAATCGCGCCCCATCACCGACTCAAACGCCAACCGGCCAAGGCCCGGCCAGCCATAGATCGTCTCGACCACCACCGTGCCGCCCAGCATCCCGCCGACATGCATGCCGGCCACCGTCGTCAGCGGCAGCAGCGCATTGCGCAGAATGTGGCGGACGAGGATGCGGCGCTCGCTGAGACCCTTTGCGCGGGCGGTGCGGACATAGTCCTGCGCCTTGGCCTCGATCATCGCCACGCGCACCAGCCGCGCGTAAATCGCCACATAGAACAGCGCCAGCGAGATCACCGGCAGCACCATATAGCGCGCCCGGTCCAGCGCCCAGCCGAGGCCGTCCTCTGGCCCGCCGATGGTTTCGGCGCCGCCGCTGGGAAACCAGCCGAGATGGATCGAGAACACCACGATCATCATCAGGCCGATCCAGAACGACGGCAGCGAGTAAATAAGCAGCACCACGACCGACAACGCCCGGTCGATCCAGCGGCCCTCGTTGGCCGCCATCGCCACGCCCAGCACCACCCCGGTCACCACCGCAACCAGCAGAGCCGCACCGCTGAGCAGCAAGGTGCCGCCCAGTCGCGCAAACACCAGTTGCGTGACCGGCACGGCAAACCGCACCGACCAGCCGAGATCGCCATGCGCGAGGCCCCAGAGGTAATGGCGCAATTGCACCAGTACCGGCAGGTCGAGCCCGAACTGGTGGCGGATGGCGGTGGTGGCCTCGATCGAGCCACCACCCGATTCGCCGGCCCAGACATCGGCGGCATCACCGGGGGCCACCTGCAACAACAGGAAGCCGATGATGACGATGCCAATGGCGGTGGGTAAGGCGCGAAGCCCAGCGCCACTGGCGATGCGGGCCAGGCGCGGCAGGTGGCGCTTCATGGCGGACCCCTATCGGTTGAAAGGATGCGTGCAACCGAGGGCTGCGCGGTCCGTTATCCTCACTACCTTTATAGGAGTTGTCAATATTGGGTCCGGTGCTTTGCCGCATAGAAAACGTATCGCGCCGGAAAACGCGGGTTTTCGCCGCGGCACGGTCCGGGCGGGGGCCTGCGCACGATTGCGGCACGCGGCTTGCTTTCCCTTGCCGCTTTCCCTACTAGGCGGCCAACCTCGGGAGGTCCGCCTTTACATGCTTTCGCAGCAGACGCGCTACGCATTGAAAGCGCTGATCTATCTTGCCAACAAACGTACCACCACGCCTTCGTCCAGTACGGAGATCGCGGCGGGCGCCAATGTGCCGCGCAAATTCCTCGAAGCGATCCTGCTGGATCTGAAGCTGGCCGGGCTGGTGCACAGTACGCGCGGCAAGACTGGTGGTTATACTTTGGCGCGTGAGCCGGGGCAGATCACCTTCGGCGACGTGATCCGGATCACCGATGGGCCGCTGGCGCTGATCCATTGCGCCAGCAAGAAGTTCTATCGCCGCTGCCTCGATTGCGTGGACGAACAGGCGTGCAGCCTGCGCCGCGTGATGATCGAGGCGCGCGCCCAGCTCTCGGCGGTGCTGGACCATCGGACGCTTGCCGATGCGATGGTGCAAGGCATGGCGCGGGACGAGGATCGCCCCGATGACCATGAGCCCCGGCAGGTCGGCAGCGGGTGATGCCGTCTGCCGGGTTCGGCACAGGTGGCTTGAGCGGATGGGATGCCGACGCGGTTTAATCGCGGCACGCCTTGGTGCCTGGGCATGGACCATTCCCTCGCGCGCAGGGGCTGCGCGCCGCGCTGGCCCGGCGTTCCCATAACGTCGTCCGCTGTTCTCGGCATAAATTCCTTTTTTCAATATATTATGCCGCGGCTTTGACGCCCTCATCCCGTCGGGCTCGCGCTCGCCTCGGCCCTGCCGAGCTGACGCGGGCAAGAAAAATACAGTTCGCCCATAGGAATTGTTTCAACCACTTTGCCCCGTGGTTGCATATGCTCATGATCTTCCTCGTCACGAGCTTGCCCCATTATGCGACTGCTCGAACCGTTCGCCCTGTCATCGCTCACGCTGCCCAACCGGGTGGTGATGGCGCCATTGACCCGTCGCCGCGCCAGCACGGGTAAACTGGCCACCCCCCTGATGGCGCACCATTACGCCCAGCGCGCCGGGGCCGGCCTGATCATTTCCGAGATGATCGAGGTGGACCCCCTCGGCTCGCCTGCAACACCGACTCGCCCGGCGCTGTGCAACCTGGCCCAGACGCGATCGTGGCGCGAGGTGGTGTCGCGAGTGCATGCGAGCGGCGGGCGGATCTTTGCGCAATTGTCGCACCCCGGGCGGCTGAGCCATCCCGCCGTGCGCGGCGGGCATCTGCCGATTGCGCCCTCGGCATTGGCGGCGGCAGATACCATTGCCACGCCAGAAGGCATTCAGCCGATGCCGGTACCGCGCGCGCTGACGCTGGAAGAGATCCCCGATGTCGTGGCCAGCTTTGCCGATGCGGCGGCCTATGCCCTGGCCGCCGGCTTCGATGGCGTGGAATTGCATGCCGCCACCGGCTTCCTGATTGACCAGTTCCTGTGCCCGGAAACCAACCATCGCCGCGATGCCTATGGCGGCACGACGGCGCGGCGCACGCGGTTCCTGCTGGAAGTGGTGGAGGCCGTGGCCGAAGTCTGGGGCATTGCCCGCATCGGCGTACGGCTCTCGCCACGGGGCATTTGCAACGGGCTGGTGGCCGGCACCCCGCCGGTGACGGTCGCCTATGCCGCCGCCGCGCTCGACGAGATCGGCATCGCCTACCTCCATGTGTTCGAGCCCTGCGGCCATCAGCGTTCGTCGCTGGCGCAGGCGCGTCGGCATTTCGGCGGGGCGGTGATCGCTGCCGGGGGCTATGGCCGCGATCAGGCCGAGGCGGCGATCGACACCGGGCTGGCCGATTGCGTGGCCTTTGGCAAAAGCTTCATCGCCAACCCGGACCTGCCCGAGCGCTTTCGCCGTGACGTGCCGCTGACCCCCGTTGACGTCGCCACGTTCTATGCCGGCGGCGCGCATGGCTACACCGATTATCCGCTCCTGAGTACGTGAGGGTTTCCTAGCATGTTATTGATGTCGCGCCGCAAGACACTGGCGGCAGGGGGCGTGTTCGCGCTGGCGGGGTTGACCGGATGCCACGGCGGATCTGCGGGTGGCACGCAGGGCACGCTGGTGTTCGGCACCAACCCGGAGCCGCCGACGCTGACTAGCGCCGGCACCACCGCCGGCCCGACCCAGCTTGTCTCGACCAAGATCTTCGACGGCCTCGTCACCTTCGATGCGCAGGGTCGGCCGCGCCCGCAACTGGCCACCGCGTGGGAATGGGCGCCCGATCATCTCGCGCTGACCTTCCATCTGCGCCCCGGCGTGAAGTGGCATGATGGCAAGCCGTTCACCTCGGCGGACATTGCCTATTCGCTGACGCAGGTGTGGAAGACGTACCACAGCCGTGGCCGCTCGACCTTTGCCAACGTCACGGCGGTGGAGACACCCGATCCGTTGACGGCGGTGCTGCGCCTGTCGAAGCCGTCGCCCTATTTGCTCTCGGCGCTGGGTTCGGCCGAATCGCAGATCGTGCCGGCGCATGTCTATGTCGGCACCGATTTCCTGACCAATCCCGCCGGCAACGCGCCGATCGGCACCGGCCCATTCCGCTTCGTCGAATGGCAGCGCGGCGAGTTCATCCGGCTGGCACGCAATCCCGACTACTGGGACAAGAGCGGGCCCAAGCTCGATGGCATCGTCTTCAAGTTCTATGGCGATGGCGCGGCGGCGGCAGCGGCGCTGGAAACCGGCGAAATCCACCTGAGCACCAACACCGTGCTCAGCCTCGACGACGTCGCCCGGTTCCAGCACAAGCCGGGCTTCAGCGTGGTCGCCCGCGATACCGCCTTCGCCGCGAACCTCGCCGCTTTCGAGTTCAACCTCGACAAGCCCGAACTGCGCGATCCGCGTGTGCGCCACGCCTTTGCCCATGCCATCGACAAGCAGTTCCTGCTGAAGACGGCATGGCGCGGGTTCGGCACGGTCGAAGATTCGCCGCTGACCCATTCGCTGGCGGATTTCTATGATCCGTCGTCCGGCCATGATGCCTACGATCCGGCCAAGGCGAACGCACTGCTCGATGCCGCCGGGTTGAAGCCCGATGCCCACGGCGTGCGCCTGCGGTTGCGCCACGATCCGGCGCCCACCGGCGATCAGTTGCTGAAGGCGGCGCAGGCGATCCGCGCACAACTCGCCCAAGTCGGCATCGTGCTGGAGATCCGCACCAGCGATTTCGCCAGCTTCATCAAGCGCGTCTACACCGATCGCGATTTCGATACGGTGCTCTACAGCGCCGGTGTCGGGCCGGATCCGGTGATCGGGGTGCAGCGGTTCTACTGGTCGCACAACTTCCAGAAGGGCGTCGCCTTCTCCAACGGTGCGCATTACGCCAGCCCGCAGGCCGATGCCCTGCTGGAGCAGGCGCAGACCGAGATCGATCCCGCCCACCGCCGCGCGACGTACGTGGCGTTCCAGCAATTGGTTGCGCAGGACCTGCCGCGCATTCCGCTGGTTTCGGCGGCCAACCTGCTGGTGGCGGGGCCGCGCGCGGAAAACCTGCCCGACACCGCCTACGGCATGCTCGACAATTTCGCCGGCGTCACCCTGGCGCCCGCCTGACCGTTCATCGCGAGGAGACCACCCATGTCTGCATCTGCCCCCGAGACCATCTGGTACACCCGCTGCCCCGTGCCGACGACATCGGGCATTGCCCAGCACTTCCGCTGGCTGCATGGCGAGTTCGCGCGCAACGGCATCGTGCTCGAATCGATCCGCGCCGCGCAGGACCAGTCGGTGCGGCTCTCGCACTTCGATCACAGCCACGACAACCAGTTCCGCGAGGGCGGCAACGTGCCGCCGCTGTGGGCGAAGGGCGATGGGCGCGATACGGTCGTCGTCGGCATCACCTGGGTCGATGAGGAGCAGTTGATCCTCGTGCGCGAGGACAGCCCGCTACGCACCGCCGCCGATCTCAAGGGGGCGCGCCTCGGTCTGCCGCTGCATGAGAGCCGGATCGTCGACATCGGCCGCGCCGAGGACTTGCGCGGCTTGCTGACCGCGCTGCACATCGCGGGGATCGGCCGTGACGAGGTGACGTTCGTCGATCTCGCCGGCGGCGATTTCGACCTGCGCGAAACCCGCGAGGTGGGCGGCGGCGAGAAGCTGCGCCTTGGTGCGGCGGCGCTGCTCGATGGCAAGGTCGACGCGATCTACGCCAAGGGCGCGTTCAGCGCCACGCTGATCGAGCGGCACGGTTTCCGCCCGATCCTCGACATCAACCAGCAGGAAGATCCGCTGTTGCGGGTCAACGCCGGAACGCCGCGGCCGATCACGGTCAACCGCGATCTGGCGCGCGATCATCCCGAGATCGTCGCGCGCTATCTCGCGGTTTTGATCAAGACCTCCGAGTGGGCGCGCGCGCACCCCGAGGAGGTCGTGAAGGCTTTGGCCGCCGAAACCGGCGCGACCGAGGCGGCGGTGCGGCGCGGCTTTGGGCCCCAGGTGCACGAGCACTTCGCGGTTACGCTCTCGCCGATCAGCCTGGCCGGGTTGCGCGCGCAGAAGGACTATCTCGCAGGCGAGGGTTTCATCCGCGATTTCGATTTCGATGGCTGGATCGATCCCGCGCCGTTGGCGTTGGCTGCAACGCTGGTTGGGCAGGTGGATCTGGCCGCCGATGCGGCGGTGGCCGAACCCGCCTGATCCCTCACGCGCAACGGCCTGATTGCGACCCTGCGCCGTTGCGCAAGGGGCCGGTGCCCGCCTCGATCCGGGGCGGGCACCGGCTTTTGCGGTTGGTCACCGCCATTGTTCCTCCCGCTATAAGGTTGCCTTTATCTCCATGATGCCGCGCCCGGCCATCGGCTCCCCCTCACGCGTGCCTCAGGCCTATGCGCCCTTCGTCTCACGGGATTTCCGCCTGTTCTTCCTCGCCCGGCTCAGCAACGCCTTTGGCACCAACATCATGATGCCGGCGCTGGGCTGGCAGATCTATGTGCTGACCCATTCGCCGCTGGCGCTGGGGACGTTGGGGCTCTGCGTGTTCGTGCCGGTGATGCTGGCCTCGATCCCCGCCGGCCAGATCGCCGACCGGTTTGAGCGTCAGCGCGCCTATCAGGCGGCGCAAGTGCTGTTGGTGGTCACGGCGGCGATTCTGCTGGGGCTGACGCTGGGCGGGGTGCGGGCGGTGTGGCCCTTCTATCTCGGCGGGGCGCTGTTCGGCGCGGCCAAGACGATTTCGATGCCGGTGGCAACGGCGTGGATGCCGCATCTCGTGCCCCGCGATCACTTTCAGCGCGCGGTCAGTTGGACCTCCTCGACCTATCAGATGGCGAACACGGCGGGGCCGGTGCTGGCCGGGTGGGTGTTGGTCGCGGCGGGGCAGGCGAGTGTCCATGCGCTGGCGGCGGGGTGTTATGCGCTGTCGCTGGGGTTGGCGCGGGCGATCCACGTTTCCAGCCGGGGTGGCGCGGCGCGGGCCACCAGTGTGGCGGGGCTGTTTGACGGGTTCACCTATATCCGTCGCGACCCGCTGATCCTGGGCGCGGTTACGCTCGATGTCGTGGCGTTGTTTCTGGGCGGCGCGACGGCGTTGTTGCCCGCCTATGCGTGGGATGTGCTGCATGTCGGCGCGCGCGGTTTCGGGCTGTTGCGCGCGGCACCGGCGCTGGGGGCGCTGGTGATGGGGTTCTGGTTTGCGCACCATCCGTTGCGGCGGCGGGCAGGGTGGTGGCTGTTTGGCGCGGTGGCCGGATATGGCGTGGCGATCGTGGCGTTTGGCGTGTCGCGCGATCTGTGGCTGTCGCTGGCGGCGCTGGCGCTGGTGGGGGCGATGGAGATGACCGGCGGCTTCATCCGCCAGACATTGATCCAGTTGGCCACCTGTGACGACATGCGCGGGCGCGTCACAGCCGTGAACATGATGTGTTTCAGTGCGCGCAGCGAGTTGGGCGAGATGGAATCGGGGTTCCTCGCCTCGCTGATTGGCGTGGTGCCGGCGGTGGTGGCGGGCGGCCTGGCGACGATCGCGGTGGCGGTGATCTGGGCTCGGCTGTTCCCCGGCCTGATGGCCGTCAACCGGCTGGGCGATCGGCGCCCACAGGATTGACAATACCTATATACAAACTAGGGATTAAATCCAGCTCGGCCCGCCCGATTGGAGGATTCCCGCATGACTGCCGCCCCAACATCCATCTGGTACACCCGCTGCCCCGCGCCGACGCCCGTGTCGCTGGCGGCGCAATTGGGCTGGATCGATGCGACCTTCGCCAAACACGGCGTTGCCGTCGCCTCGATCCGCGACAGCGCCGATCCCCGCGTGCGCGAGAGCCATTATACCCACGCGCTCGATTGGTCGTTCCGCCAGGGCGGCAACATCCCGCCGATCTGGGCGCGGTCGGGCGGGCGCGAGACGCGCGTGGTGGGCATCACCACCACCGACGAGTTTCAGGCGATTATCGCCCTGCCCACCAGCGGCATCCGCGAGGCCGGCGACCTGACAGGCCGCCGCATCGGCATCCCGCGCAAGGCGGACGACGGCATCATCGATTTCCAGCGCGCCACCGCGCTGAAGGGCACGGTTTCGGCGCTGTCGCTGGCCGGGTTGACGGCGGCGGATGTGGAGCTGGTGTACCTTGATCAACCCTTGCCGCCGGCGCAGCAGGACGCGCAGGGCAGCTTCTTTGGCCTCAAACGCCGCCTGCCCTATGGGCGCGAGGTGCTGGCCGCCGCGCGGGGCGAGATCGACGCGTTCTTCGTCAAGGGTGCCGAGGGGCTGGTGCTGGCCAACCAGATCGGCGCGCGGGTGGTGTCCGAATTCGGCTTTCACCCCGATCCCAAAATGCGCATCAACAACGGCACCCCGCGCCCGCTGACCGTCGACACGCGGTTCCTTGATGAGCGGCCCGATTTGGTCGCCGATCTGGTCGCCACGGTCGCGCGCGTCGATGGCTGGGCGCAGGCGCATCCCGACGAGGCGGTGCGCTTCATCGCCCGCGAGTTGGGCGTGGGCGAGGAGGCGATCCGCGCCGCCAACGGTCCCGACGTCCACCGCCATCTGGCGTTGACACTCGATGACGCACAGGTCGCCGCCTTCACCCACTTCAGCGCGTTCTTGCGCGAATGGGGCTTCATCCCCGCCGATGTCGATGCCGCCGCGTGGATCGCCGCTGGGCCGCTGGCCACCGCCACACACAGCCTCGCGGCCTGAACAGGACACTTCATCATGGCTGAGACCAAACGCCGGCTGAACCTCAACGTCGGCATCAATCCCACTGGCTATCTGGGCGCGGGGTGGAAATACCGCACCGGCACGCACCACGATATCGCCGACCCCGCCTATTACCTGAAGCTGGCGCGGATCGCGCACAAAGGCGTGTTCGATGCGGTGTTCGTGTCCGACATGCCGCAACTGCCCACCGGCCAGCCCAGCCGGCCCGGCCAGATCATCGATCCGCTGATCCTCGCCACCGCGATCACCTCGCAAGTGCCCGATATCGGTTTTGTCGCGACGGTGTCGTCCACGTTCAACGCGCCGTTCAACCTGGCGCGGCGGGCGCAGTCGATCGACATCTTCTCCGGCGGGCGGCTGGTGATCAACATCGTCTCCAATTTCCAGCCCAATGTCGCGGCCAATTTCACGGCCGAGGGATTGCCCCCGCGCGAGGTGCGCTATGCCCGCGCGATCGAGTTCCTCGATGTCGCCAAGGCGCTGTGGGCCAGTTGGGATCCGCGCAAGGAAGGCCCGATCCCCGAGGGCGAGTTCTGGGATTCCTCGGTGGCGCATACCATCGATCACCACGGCCGGTTCTTCGATGTGCGCGGGCCGCTGAACGTGCCGCGTGGGCCGCAGGGCCATCCGGTGATCGCGCAGGCCGGCGGCTCCGAAGGCGGGATCGAGCTGGCCGCGCGCCATGGCGAGATCATCTACTGCAACATCCTCTCGCGCGGGGCGGGGCAGGCGTTTCGCAGCCGCGTGAACGCCCGCGCCATCGCCGCCGGGCGCGATCCCTCGGGCATCCGCCTTGTCCCCGGGTTGGTGCCGATCATCGCCGACAGCCGCGAGGAAGCCCTGCGCAAGCACGAACTCTACAGCGGCGCCGGGTCCGAGGACGCGCTGCTGCGCCGTTTTGCCGAGGCGCATGGCATTCCGCTGGCCGATTTTGATCCCGATGCGCCGCTGGCGGCGGAGGCGTTCGTGCCCGACCAGAACCGCATCACGGCGGTGGGCTTTACCCAAGGGCTGGTTGACCTGCTGGAGCACGACCGGCTGACCGCGCGCGAGGCGGTGCGGCGTTCGGAAGGCAATCACCAGTTGGCGCTGGGCACACCCGAGCAGATTGCCGACCAGATCATCGACCTCTGGGCCGATGGCACCGTCGATGGCTACACTATCCAGCCGCCGCGCGCTCCCGACGATATCGAGTTGTTCGTCGAGAAGGTGATCCCGATCCTGCAGGACCGCGGCGTGTACCCGCGCGTCTATACGCCGGGTGAGACGGTGCGCGACCGCTATGGCCTGCCTTATCCCGATTGAACGTGGCGGGGGCAGCGGCGGGTGCCCCCGCCCGCATCAGGCCAATCGCACATCCGCAAACGTGCCCATCAGCCCTTCGGCGGTATCGGGCAACGGCGAAACCCGGGTGTTGTAGAACAGCCGCCCGCTCGACGTCGTCAGCAGCGGGATGCGCGGCAGATCGATCATCGCCTGCCGCTGGAAGGTGGCATAGAACGCGCGCCGTTTGGCCGGATCGACTTCCGACGCAGCAGACTCCAGCGCGGCATCGACGATGGGGTTGGCATAGTGCGCGCCATTGGAAAACGCGACACCAGGCTTGAAGCTTTTTGACCAATAGAACCGATGCGTGCCGATCACCGGATCGGGGCCCATCTGGCCGCCGGAAATGGCCACATCGAAATCGCGATCGGTGTAGACGCGCTTGACGAAGGTGGCGAAATCCTGGCTCTCGATCTTGGCGTCTATGCCCACTTTGGCCAGCGCGCTGTGGATATATTCGGCGAGTTGCAGCGAGATGCTGCCCCCCGGCGTCGGCGCGAGGCGGAAGGACAGGCGCACACCGTTGGCATCGGGATGCAACCCGGCTTCATCCAGCAAGGCAATCGCTTTGGCCGGATCAGGGGGATAGCGCGGCACGTCGTCGGTGTGAAACGCCGGATAGATCGACGAGATCGGGGTGTCGTCGATCACGCCAGTGCCGTGGTAGATGGTCTTGAGGATGAAGTCCTTGTCGATCGCATGGGCCACCGCCCGCCGCACCCGCACATCGCGCAGGCGCGGCACGTCCAGGTTGAATTCGATCCCGACGCCGCCGACTTCCAGCCCGTAGAGGCGATCGTCGTGACGGATATCGGGCAGCTTCTCGATCCGGTCGTAATCGCCCACCGGGATCAACTTGGAGAGATGGATCTCCCCGGCCTCCAAAGCGGCTGCCTGTGCCGCGCCGTCGCCGATCACCCGGAAGATGATGCCATCGAGGTGCGGCTTGCCCTTGTCCCAGAAATCGTCGTTGCGTTCGAAGCGGATGAACTGGCCGCGCTGCCATTCGGCAAAGCGGAACGGGCCGGTGCCCACCGGCTTGATGTTGGCCGGGTTGGTCAGCACGTCGCGGCCTTCGTAGAGGTGGCGGGGCACCACTTGCGATTCATTGGCGGCCAGGGCGCTGACCACATAAGGCGCCGGCTTGCTGAAGCGGAACACGGCGGTCAGCGGATCGGGGGTGTCAACCGCGATCAGGTTGGCATAGGTCATCCGCCCGCGGCTGTGATAGACCTTCCAGATATGCAGCGCCGACCAGGCCACATCTGCCGAGGTGAACGGCGCGCCATCGTGCCACTTGACCCCGGGGCGCAGATTCAGCGTGAGCGCGGTGTCATCGGCGTTGTAATGCCACGCCGCCGCCAGCCGGGGATAGGGCCGAAGATCGCGCCCATAGCCCAGCAACCCATCGAAGATCTTGGGCGAGAGGTACTGGGCATAGCCGGCCGAGGTCATCGCGCTGGTCAGCGTGGTGGGATCCTCGGTGATGCCGACGACCAGCGCCTTGCTGCCGCTCTTGAACCCGCAGGCCTCCAGTAGGGGTAGGCTGGCCAGGGCGGCGCCCACGCCGAGCAGGCCCCGGCGGGTGAAGGCAAAGGCTTGGTCGTGCATGGGGGCGCTCCTGGTCATTGGGCGAGGGCCAGTGTCAGCGATTCACGAAACCGGCGGTCATCCAGTGGATCGACGGGCGTGGCGGCGTCGGTCTGGGTGACTTCGATGATGTAGATCTTCTGCTGCGTGGCGGGGAAGTAGATCGAGGCGCGGGCGCCCAAGCCATCGGGCTTGCGCAGGGTGATGTCGTGGCCGCACTGGCCGGCGGAGATGGCCACGTCGTCATCGGCGATGACAGTGCCCTGCTTGTCCCATTGACGCACCGCGCCCAGTACCGAGGCTTCGGCGGTGGTGCCTTCGGGATCGGCGGCGGTGCCCCGTGGGCGCGCCACGGTCAGCCGATAGAGCGTGCCACCGGCCTTGGCCCAGAAGCGCGTGGCCGGCACGGTGATTCCGACATCGGTGATATAGCTGCCCTGCTCCACTGTGGGCGGCGCGGGAAAGCGGATGTCGAAGCCGCCATCGGGATCGTGAAACGGCTTCCAGTTGTCCGGCCACGGCGGTGGCGCGGGCAATTGCGATGCGGGATCCGCTGTCAGCGAGAACGAGGTCTCGAAATGCTCGGCATCGCCGCCATGCTGGGCCTGCGCCTTGGCCTCGACGGTGGCGCCGACGTCATAGAACAGCGCTGTGTGCGGGTTATAATAGAACGTCTCGTAGTGGAGCGACCCATCCGCGCCAGCAAAACCGAAGTTCCGCCCGCACAGTTGCGCCTTGCTGCCGTTCAACGACTGGCTGATCACGGTATCGAGCGGCAGCGCGGGATGCAGCCGGCGGAACGCGGCGACGGCGTGATCGAGCGCATGGCCATCATGCGCAGGGGTGTCGGCCAGGCGGGCGACAGTGACGCGGAAGGTCGCGCCGGGTTCGCTCTGGGTGTAGGTGGTGGCGGGCACGGCCACCACGGTTCCGATCGGGGTGACAGCCGGGAATGTGCCCTGCGACACCGCCGGTTCCTTGGTGAAATCCACCGAGAAGAACGCGTCGGGGAAGGCGCGCAAGGGGCTGGGATCCTCGGCCAGCGCGGCGGTGCCGGCGCCGGCGGCCAGCAGGGTTGCCATCAACAGTCGCATCAGACGCCTCCTGCGGGTTTGGGATAGCCGCGATCGGGCTCGGCCGTGCCGACGAGGCGGCGGCCATTGGCGAACTGCACCGCGTAGAGCTGGCCGCCATAGGAGCCGAAGCGCAGCGGGAAGTAGGTGATCGCCAATTTTTCGCCGGGCTGCACACTGGTCGGGGTCCAGCCCTGCTTCTGCAATTGGGTGGCGCTGGAGAGCTCGAACGACCACAGCGCGGTGCCGCCACCTGGCTCGGCCACGACCAGCTTCAACCAGCCATGGGGATTGATCAGTTCGAACGCCTTCACGGTGCCCTGCACAGTGCGCTTGGCCGATTCCGAGCGATCGAACGCGGAAAACGAATGATGCGCCACCGCAACGCAAGGCACCGTGGCCGCCAGCAATGCGAAAGCGCCGAGGGAACGACGGAATGTCATGGGTCTGTCCTGCATGGGCAATCGTTTGGGTTCAGGCGAAGGCGGGGGCGTCGATCTCGGCCCAGGCGCGGCGATCGATCCAGGCGTCGACATCGAAATCGCCCGCAAGGAAGCCCCATGCGAGCAGGAAATCCTTGTAGTGGCCGATGGCGACGACCAGATCCGGCTCCAGCCCGATGCCGAGATGGCGGTGCAAATCCGGCCCGTTGGCGGCGGCCACCACCTCCTCGGAAGCTCCGGTTTCGCGCGCGACAAAGCGGCGGACCTCGTCGGGATGCGCCTCAGCCCAGGCGGATGTCTGCTGCAATGTGCGCAGGATCACCGCGACCAGATCGGGGCGATCATCAGCCAGCGCCGCGTCCACCGTCAGCACGCGCGGCGAGCCCGAATTGATGCGGATCTTGGGATCGGGGTGAAAGCCGAACTCAATCACCGGGCGCAGGCCGAACAGGCTGGCGATGGCGATCCCCGGCGTGCCCTTGACGTAGATTGCATCGACCTCGCGGCGGAGCAGTGCCGCCACTTCGTCGCCATAGGCCCCGCGATTGCGCAGGCCATAGCGGTGCGCCGCATCGCGCTCCTCGATCACCGAGCGGGCGAGCGCGATATCGACGATCTCGACATCATGATGCGTCAATCCGCCCAGAGAAAGCCCGGAAACGAGGCCCTTCAGCGCGGTGGCAGCCATAAAATCGACAATGCCCTCGGGCCGCCGCGCCACGCCGAAGCGCCGCCCGGCAAGATCGGCCACGGTCTCGATGCCGCTGTCAGGCAGGGTGACGATGGCCTGAAACTCGTCGGTCCAGGTGATGCCGACCAGCCGCGTCGCCTTGCCTTCCGAGCGGGCGCGGATCGGCGGCACATTGCCGCCATGGCGGAACGAATAGGCGAGGTGGTGATCGAAATGACTGGTGCGGATCGCCGGATCGGGATCGTCGATGATCGATTTCAGCGTGACGCCCTGCTGCCGGAAGGCCTCGCCGAGGAAGCCCTGCTGGACCGCAAGGCCCACGGGCGTCGGTACCGGGCACCGGGTGTACCAGATTTCGGAAATGTCGTTCTTGCCGGTCATGGCTTGCCCTCCATGCCCCCGTATGTCGGGGCGCTGCTGCGGTGGAACATAAACTCTATTAAATCACTAGGAATGTAGTTTTCCTAGGTTGGCGCGAAGCGCCGCTTCGTTGGCGCGGATCAGAACGCGGCCGGCGCGGTCTCGGCGTGGGCCTCGGCGGGGCGCGGGCCGCCGAACACCGCCGGCGCCTCGCCATTCACCGCAAACGCCCCGACGATCCGGTCGCGATAGATCCGCGGATTGTGCGAGGTGATCGTGCGCGCATTGCGCCAGTGGCGGTCCAGCCCATGTGTGCGATCGCTGCCCGAAGCGCCGAGGGCATCGAAGATCCCGGTCGCCGCATTCAGCACCAGATCGCTGACCACGGTGACCGCCTGATTGATCTCGACATCGGCGAGGACACCGGCTTGTTGCTCGGCGGCGGCATTGCCCGCGCGGTTGGCTGCGTGGACCCGCTCCAGCGCGGCGGCGACGGTCTGCGCAACAGTGCCGGCGGCATAGGCTGACCCACGCGCCTTGCCGACCACCGCCAGCACTTGCGGATCGTGCCGCGCCTCGGCGGCATTGCCATGGCCATACGTGCGCTGGCGGGCGGCGACGAGGCGGGCGCCTTCGTTGGCCACCGCGCGGCCGATCCCGGCCAATGTCGCCACGTGCACCAGTTGGAAGAACGCCCCGACATAGCGCGGACGCCGCGTTTCCGCCTTCACCAGATCGTTGCTCAGGAAAACGTCGCGGTAGCGGGTCGATCCGCTGGCGGTGAGGGTCTGGCCGAAGCCGTTCCAGTCGTCCGGCACCTCAACACCCGGGGCATGGCGCGGGACGATGGCGCCCTTGGGCGCGCCCTGTTCATCGATCGCGCCGAGGTTGATCCAGTCGGCGAACAACGTGCCGGTGGTGTAGTATTTCTCGCCATTGAGCCGCCAGCCGTCGCCGTCGCGGGTCAACCGTGTGCTGGTGACGCCGACATTGCCGGCCAGTTCGGAAAAGCCGTTGCCGAAGGTTTCGCCGCGCGCAATCACCTCCAGCCAGCGGCGGGCATAGACTGCGTCGTCGGTGTTGAGCAGATCCTCGGTAAAGCCGATATGCGGGCGCAGGATGTTGGTGAGGTTGGAATCGGCCTCGGACAGCTCGATGAGCAACGCGAACAGTTCGGGCAAGGTCACCCCCGCGCCGCCCTGCGATGTCGGCACACGCAGCCGGGTAAAGCCCGCCTGCTTCAATCGGTCCCACTCCGCGAAAGGCAGTTGCCGGTCGCGGTCGCGCGCGGCGGCCCCCGCCGCAATGTCGCGGAACAGGGGCCGGAACGGTGCCGCCAACGCCTCATAGCGCGCGCTGGGCGGCTGCCCCCAACCTTGCGCGATCTGGGTGCCGGCATCGGCAGTTGCGTCGGGCAGGGTGGGGGCAGGGTGGGTCAACGATGCGTCCTCAGTAAGCGACGGTGAAGCGGCGACCGATGAACTGGCCGTTGGCCACTTCGTCCAGCAACGCGATGGCGAAATCGGCGCGCGAAATGCGGCTGACGCCCTCGGCATCGCGCAGCAGCGTGTCCTCGCCGAGGCGGAACACGCCAGTGCGCTCGCCCGCCTCGATCCGGCGCGGCGGCGAGACATAGGTCCAATCGAGATCATCGCCGTTGGCCCTCAGGCCTTCCAGGATCTCGATGTTGGCGAGGGTTGGTCCCTGGTTGGCGGTGCCATATTCCTCGCTATCCACCACCAGTTGCGTCGAACCCGGCGCGGCGAACAGGCTGCCGACGCCGCCTACCAGGATCACGCGCCGTACCCCCGCCTGCCGCACCCCGGCCAGAATGGCGTCATGCGATTGGCGCAGGCGTTCGGGTTTGCCCTCGAAGGGTTCGGCGGGATCGGGGCTGAAGGCGCTGATGAAGACATCGTGCCCGGCAATGGCGCCGGCCAGCGAGCCCGCGTCATAGGCATCGGCGGTGACGATGCGCAGGCCGGGGGCCGGCGTGAGCCGACCCGCGCTGCGCACCACCGCCGTGACCTGATGGCCGCGGCGCAACGCCTCTTCGCGGATTTCGGAACCGATCCGACCGGCCGCGCCCAGCAATGCAATGGTTGCCATGTTCGTGTTCCTTCAGAAGTCGAGCGAGACGCCGCCCTCGGCTGCGAATGGTGGTTGCAGGTTGGCGACGCGATAGGTCACGCCCTTGGTCGTGTAGGCATTGTTGAAGAACCCGACCGAGGTGGTAGCCATCTCGCCAAAGCGATCGCCATTGTAGACCACGCCCGAGAACCACACCTTCAGGTTGCGCAGATGCGGCCGCTCGTATTGGAGCTTGAACGACAGCCGGTTATCCGCGCCGTTCTTCAGCACGCCCTTGCCGATGACGTTGCCAGCGGGCGAGGAGCTGAGCACGACGTTGGCATAGTTGATCGGGTTGTTGTCGGTCAGGTAGGTGCCGCCGACGAAGCTGTGCAACACGGTCAGGCGAAGCGCCTGACCATCGGGCCCCACCGGCGTCTTGGCATCGAGATTCCATCCGGCGGTCCACGGCGGCGTGCCGGTGACAAAGCTGCCATCGCTGCGCAAGTGCGCATCGACGCCATCGAAGTTGCCACCAACATGCACGCTGGTGCCGCCATGGTCATAGAGGCGCAGGCGGATATCGGTGTCCCAACCCCGGCGTTCCGACTTGCCCAGGTTGACCGGATTGCCGGTGGCCGGATCGGTGCCGATTTCGCCCTGGTTCAGCGTGCTGTAGACGCCACCCTCGATGTTGAGGCCAAGCTTGTCGTTGTCATACTTCAACACCACTTCCTTGGTGTTGAGCTTGGTGGGCGCGAGGCCGGGGGTCAGGTACAGCGTCGGGAAGTTGGCGCCGCCATTCGCGGCAATCCGCGCCGCATTCGCGGCACCGGACAGCGCCGTGACCTGATTCAGCCATTGCGAGGTGATACCCTCGCCAAAGTTGCCCAGCAGCGTGAAGCCGTAACCGGGGCTGATGGCGATGCCGCCGTGCAGCGTCGGCTGACTGGACCAGCCGTTGATGTGATAGGTGTTGAGCGCCACGGGCGTGCCGGTCGGCGGGCCGGGGCTATAGGGCGCGGCAACGCCGGTGACGGTGCTGGGATAGATGGTGTCGTTGGCGTTGTAATTGAACCAGTCGTCGCGCACGCCGGCGGTCACCTTGACCCACGCGGCCGGCTTCAGGCTGACCTCGCCATAGAGGTCGGGGTTCACCACATGGCCATGGGTGTAGTTGAAGAAGCTGGTCCAGGCATCGAGTTGGGTCGGCTGGGTGACGTAGACGTTGTTGAACGCGGGCGCGCGGATCGTGTTGATGATATCGTCGCGGATTTCGGCGCCGGTGCGGAAGATGCCGTCGATCCCAGCCACCTTGAAGTTCACCCACGGCTGGAAACCGGCGCCGATGGTCCAGCGCTTGTCCTTGAAGGCGTTCTGCGGGTAAAAGTTGGTCGAGGGATCGACCACCGAATAGCGCTCGATCGAGCGATATTGCGAGACGTGCTGGATCCAGGCATTGGCATCGAAGTTGAACACCGTGTCGCGGTGCTGCCACTCCAGCGTGGCGCCCTCGGAATGGCGCCAGCCCTTGGCGGTGGCGCTGGTGGCCGAGGTGCCGCTGATCAGCCCCTGCTTGACGAGATCGGTGCGGATGTAGCCGGGCTGGCCGAACACGTCATTATAGATCTGGCCGGTGACCTTGATCACGTCCTTGGCGCCGATCTCCTTGACCAGCTTGCCGAAGATGTTGACCTTCTGTTCGGTGTTGTTCTGGCGATACCCTTGCGAGGTGAAGGCATCGACCGCGATGTAGTACTTTGTGGGTCCGGCATCGACGCCATTGCCCAGCGTCGCCACCAGCCGTTCCTTGCCGAACGATCCGGATGACAGAGCCGCGCGGTTGGGTTCGGCATCGGCGGTGGTGAAGATTGCGGTGCCGGCATAGGCATAGTTGCCCGAATAGCGCGTATCGAACGGGCCCTTGATCACGCTGACCGAGCCGATCACTTCCGGGATGATGATGTTGAGGTCATCCGAGCCGTTGGAATTGGGGCCCGAGGCGAAGTTGTTGGTGGCGCCATCGATCACGCCGCGCACCGATACGCCGTCGCTGACATAGCCCCAGCCACGGATGGTCACGCCGTTGGGAATGCCACCGTTACCCAGATCGGCGACTTCCACGCCGGGAATGCCGCGCAACAGATCGTTGGCGCTGGTCAGCACCAGGCCGGAAATGTCGTTGGCGGTGACGGTGAACACCGAGGCGATGCCGGCGGTGGGTTGCACCGAGAGCGTCGTTGGCGAGAGCTTGATGTCCTTGGTCCGCTGACCACTGACGACGATGTCGTTGTGATCTGCCGTGTCCGTGGTGGCCGCCGCGCTGGTGTCGGCGGCGGTTGCCGCGGCCGGTGCTGCCAGCATTGCCAGCGCAAGTGCCGGCGCATGGCCCGCGCGCAGGCTCGCCAGCCGTGAATGCCGCGTATTCGTCATGCCTATGTCTCCAATTGGCTCGGCACGTTGCCTATGCGATCACAGGCGCATGAGCGCCGGCACGCCGAATGGCGCGGGATTCGCATCGTTGGTGAACGTGTCCCCCATCTACCCAACGGAGGCAGCGTTTAACGCCTAGTTTACCCATAGGAAAACAGAATTTCTATCGCAGCCTAAAGTGCCGGAGCAAATCGCGGCCTTGGGCGTAGCCAGCGCTTGGCGCCCAAGGTGGTGTGGGGCGAATCCGTGGCCGGCGAGCGATCGGCGCGTCAAGCCGGCTTCGTTTGTAAAAGACCGCCGCATTGCGGGTATTGGGCGCGCGACGGGCAATTCGGCCGGTGCGCGTCGCGGTGGCTTCTGCGCGCGCCAAAACCCCGGACCGACGCTTTTGCCTGTCCTTGCGCCAAACCAGATATCCGGCCGCAATTGAATCTATCATACCTATAGGAATTAATGTCTCGTCGGCGCGCGCGCCATGCCCCACCCTGACCTCCCTTTGCCAGGAGAGCATTCCATGACCGAGCGAACCATTCCCCCCCAGACCTTGGCGCATTGGCTGGATGACGGGGCCGAACTGGCCATCGTCGATATCCGCCCCGCCGACGAGCTGTTCTACTACGGCGCGCCGCTGCACGGTACCAACCTGCCCGCCGATCAGGTGGAGGCGAACCTGATCCGTACCGTGCCGCGCAAGGCCGTGCGCACTGTGCTGGTCGATGGTGGTAATGGCGTCGCCGCCGCGCTTGTCGAAAAGCTGAGCCATGACGGCTGGAGTGATCTCCACGCCCTCGAAGGCGGCTTCCCCGCTTGGCAGGAGAGCGAATTTGCCAAGACCCACACCCATGACATCCCCGGCAAGGAGTTCTCGCTGGCGATCAAGGACGAGCGCGACACCCCCGTCACCACGGTTGAGGAATTGAAGGAAGCACGCGAAAAGGGCGAGGACGTGATCGTCATCGACACCCGCACCGTGCCGGAGTTCACCCGCAACCACGTGCCGGGCGCGGTCAGCGTGCCGGGCGCCGAACTGCTGCTGCGCTTTACCAACGTGGTGCCCGATGCCACCACCAAGGTCGTCGTCTCCTGCGCCGGCCTGCCGCGCGCGGTGCTGGGTGCGCAGACGTTGATCGACGCGGGCGTGCCCAATCCGGTCAGCTTTCTGTGGGACGGCACCGGGGCCTGGAAGCGCGCCGGCTGGGATCTGGAAGAAGGCCTGACCGCGCAATACGGCCCGGCCACCGAGGAATCGCGCGCCTTCGGCCGCGAGCACATCGCCAAGCTGCCCACCGCCGGCCAGTTCCCGGAGATCGACCTCGCCACGGCCAAGGCCTGGGCCGCCGACCCTGACCGCACGACCTATCTGCTCGATGTGCGCACGCCCGAGGAATATGCCGCCGAGCATATCGACGGCTCGCTCTCGGCCGAGGGCGGCCAGTTGCTCGGCCTGTCCAGCCGCACGATCGCCACGCGCGGCGCCCGCTTGGTGCTGATCGACGACGCGGATGGCATCCGTGCCGCCACCGTGGCGAATTTCCTCCACCGCCGCCGCAATTTCGAGATCGCCATCCTGCGCCATGCCTTCGCCGCGGTTCCGGCCGCCGGTGAGGTGGAAGCGGTCGCCTGACGCCAGTTTGGACAACGCAGCAACGCCTGGGCAGCTTGCGCTGTCCGGGCGTTGCCATATCATGCACTGGTCCTCATGCATCCGCTTGAAACGCCTCGCCTCCTTCTGGTCCCGCTGCGCATCGACGATGCGCCGACGATCCAGCGTGTGTTTCCGCAGTGGGAGATCGTGCGTTGGCTGAGCGACAAGGTGCCATGGCCCTATCCCGAAGACGGGGCAGACGTATTCCTCAGAGAGATCGTCCTCCCCGCGATCACCAAGGGTGAGGCCTGGCATTGGAGCATCCGCCCCAAAGCGCAGCCCGATCATTTGATCGGCATCATCAGCCTGACCGACCAGCCGGATGACAACCGCGGCTTCTGGCTCGATCCGGCGTGGCAAGCGCAGGGGCTGATGACCGAGGCTTGCGCGGCGGTCACCGATGTCTGGTTCGTGGAGCTGGACAAGCCGACGCTGCGCGTGCCGAAGGCGCGCGCCAATCTGGCCTCGCGCCGCATTTCGGAGAAGCAGGGTATGCGCGTGATTGCACGGTTTGAGCAACGCCTGGTTTCGGGCGTGCAAGAGGTGGAACTATGGGAAATCGGTCGCGACGAATGGCAGGCCGGCCGGCAGCGGTGAATGTCTGCCGGCCCGGTGTTCAGAACACGCGGCCCTCGTCGAAGTCGTCGCGTACGCCGTTGAGGTAATAGTCGCCCAACACACGCCCGCGCAGAAACGCCGGGTTGTGATTGGCCAGCGTGCGCACATTGCGCCAGTGGCGATCGAAGTCGCGCTTGCGCGAGGTGGCCGACCCGCCGCCCGTGTCAAAGATCTGTTCGGCGGCCTTCAGCGCCAGACGGGCGATCATCACCTGCCCCTTGGAATTGGCGAGTTGGGCGCGCAGCACCACCTCGTCGATATCGGGCGCATTGGTGGTGATCGCCACGAACGAATCGTCCAACCGCCGCGCCGTTTCCGCCACCAAAGCGTCGATGGCATGAGAGGCGGCGGCGATATCGCCGATCACGCTTTGCACGAAGTGGTCGCCGCGCGCGGTTTCAGATGCCGAATGCTTGGCCGAACGCGCCTGCGTCTGCACATAGTCGATCGCATCGGACAGTACGTTGCGCACGATCCCCGCCACCACCGCATAAAGGTGCAACTGCGCCCGCGCCGCGCCATGGCGGCGGGCGAAGGGGTCGGTGCCGCCGGGGGTGCGGCGCTTGTTGACCTCGTCAGGGGCGATGTAGACATTGTCCAGAATGACCGTGCCACTGGCGCTGAGCCTTTGGCCCATGCCATCCCAATCGTCCAGCACCTCGACACCTTCGCGGCCGCGTGGGATGGTGACCCCGGTGGGCTTGCCCTCTTCGTCCACCACGCCAAAGCTCTGAAAATCGGCGAAGATGCAGCCAGTGGCGTAGTACTTGCGGCCATTCAGGCGGAAGTGGTCGCCTTCCTTGCTCAGCACGGTGCGGATCTGGTTCGGGCGCGGGGTGCCGATTTCCATGAACGCGCCCCCGAACAGCTTGCCTGCCAGCACCTCGCTGGCATAGCGCTGCCCGGCCTCACTTTCGGGGTTGAGGGCGATGGTTTCGAGGAAGCCGAAATGCCCGCGCAGCGCATGTGCAACGCTGGAATCGCCCGATGCCAGCGCGGCGGTCACTTCCACCTGATCGGAGAGGCTGCCCCCGGGGCCGCCGAGGCTTTGGGGCACGCGCAACCATGTGACGCCGGTGGTCTTGAGGTAATCGAATAAATCGAACGGCAGCACGCCGGTGAGGTCGCGCTCGACCGCACCTTCGGCCAGCCGCGCGACGATCGTCGGCAAGTCGGCGAGGATCTCCGCGCGGGTGCGGCTTGTCCCGGTGGCGGGTTCGCGATGGAGGATTTGGGTGGACATGATCAATCAACTCCTGGGGTCATCGCGGACCCGGACACCGGGGAAAGGCGGCCCGGCGGAGTCGCGGGGGCAGCCAAGGCTTAATATCTATTGATAAACTAGGAATGAGGGGTATTCAAGCGACCCTCAGGCCAATTTGCGCAAGGGCTTGGTATCGGCCGGGTCCGCGTGTCCGTGGGTCGACGCGTAACCCGCCTTGACGTTGCGATTGACGAAATCCTCGTCCTCGGCGGTCAGCTTGAAGTCCAGCGCGGTGATGTACGAATCCCACTGCGCCTCGGTGCGCGGCCCGGCGATGGCCGATGACACGGACTGGTTATTCAGTGCCCAGGCGAACGCGAACTCGGCGGCGGTCACCCCGCGCGTCGCCGCATAGTCCTTCAACGCCTGCGCGAAATCGAGCGATTCCGGCCGCCATTCGGTCACGCTCAACTTGGGATCGTTGCGTCCAGCGCGGGTGCCGGCGGGCGGGGCGATGCCGGGTTCGTACTTGCCGGTCAGCACCCCGCGCGCCAGCACCGAATAGATCACATTCCCCAGACCGTAGTATTCGGTGATGTGGAAGTGCTCTTTTTCCGGCCGGCGGTCGGTGACGTTATAGCACAATTGCGTGCCGATCGGGCGCGGCGCGCCGATCACATCGGCCAGGCGGATATATTCGGCCAGTTTCCAGCTCTGGTGGTTGGAGATGGCGTAGTGCAGGATCTTGCCCTCCTTCACCAGATCGGTCAGCGCGCGCAGCGTTTCCTCGATCGGGGTGTTGGGATCCTCGCGGTGGGGGTAATAGATGTCGATATAGTCGGTCTGCAGGCGGCGCAGGCTTTGTTCGACCTCCTGGAAAATGTACTTGCGCGAGAGGCCACGCTCGTTGGGGTTGGGCTTGTCGACCATCGGCGCGTTGACCTTGGTGCCGATCACCCACTTGTCGCGCTCGCCCTTGACGACGGTGCCGACGATCTCTTCGGCGCGGCCACGGTTGTAGACGTCGGCGGTGTCGATATGGTTCACACCCTGATCGCGCGCCTTGGCGATGATGCGGGCGGAGGTCGCCTCATCGGTCTGGCCACCGAACATCATCGTGCCCAGCGCGATTTTCGAGACCGTCAGTCCCGATTTGCCAATCCTGCGATATTCCATGATAAATCCTTGGGTTCAATGAACGATGACAAAGCCGATGAAGCGGCCGGTGGCGAGAATGAGGGTCCACAGCAGCAACGAAGCGCCGCCCGAGACCCGCGCCACGATGGGCAGGCGCTCGCCGGCCTCGGCGGGCACTTTGTCGGCCCCCAGCAGGTGGAACCCGAGCGCATTGGCCCCGGCCAGCGCCAACAGCACCAGCTTCAGCCGGAACGGCCAGGCCGCGACATAGGCCTGCGGCTGCGAGGCAAAGAGGAACATGCCGCTGAGCGCGGTGAAGCCGAACGCCCAGATCGTCACCGGCACCAGATCGTCGAGCAAGGCCCGCGCCCCCCAGCGCCGCCAGCCCAGCCCGGTCAGCCGCAGGTCGATGACGAAGATCGATCCCAGCACGAGCGAAAACGACAGCACATGCGCGATTTCCAGCAGCGGAAAGGCATAGGCGTTCTCGCTCAGGAACGTGGTCAGGGGCGAGGCCTGGAGTCGGTCGATCAGCGCGCTCATGATGCGTAGGCGATCCAGCGCCCGGCAAAGATGATCACCCCCCACAACCCCAGCAGCGCCACCGACAGCCCGTGCGCACTCCGACCGGCCAACTGCCGCCGGGCCAGTGGCACCGCCAGCGCGGCGGCGAGCGCCACCAGTACCACTTTCACCTGCAGCACCCGGCTGACCAGTTCGCGAGTCGGCTCGGCGAGGATCAGCACCGCGCCTGTCAGTACCAGCACCGCCAGCGCCAACCGCTGACGCGCAATCAGCGGTGCGGCCCATGCCGCGAGCGGCTCTGACGTACCCCATCGGCCAAAATCACGCGCCACCAGGAGCGCCGCGCCGGAAAACACGAAGGCGACACTGAGGATGTGCAGCGACTGCGCGAAGGGGATGATGTAGCCGCTGGCCTTGATGGCTTCGCTGATCGGGGTGGCATCCAGCCAGCTTGAGAAGGTTTCGAGAGTCATGCGATCCTGCCAACAGATGGCGCGGGATGGATCCCGTGCAAACACATATCACGCCCATAGGAATAAAGTGCTCCACAATCAAGCCGCCACCGCGAAGCTGCGCGAAATGAACCAGTACATCCCCACCGCCACCAGCCACGCGGCCAGCAGATCAACCGTGATCGCGCGCGGCGTGGCTAGATGCAGCCGCCGCGCCAGCATCACCACCCCAGTGATCGCCAGCACCACGGTCAATTGCCCCATCTCGACGCCCAGGTTGAACCCAACCAGGATCTCGGCAAGCTTCTCCTTGGGCAGCCGGCTCTCCAGCAAATCGGCGGCAAAGCCAAAGCCGTGGATCAGCCCGAACACCGTCGTCACCACCATGCGCAGCCGCCCGGTGTCGTGGATCTGGCCAGACATCATCAGGTAGCAGGTGGTGAACAGCGCCGCCCCCGCCAGCAGCAGCGGCGGCAACGTGCCATCCCCCAGCACCCGCAGCCCCCACATGCCCAGCAGAAACGCCCCCGCCGCCAGCGCCAGCCCATTCGGCCGGCGCAACGTCACCAGAATGTTCTCCACCCCGATCAGCGCGATGGTCAGCGCCACCAAAGCATCGATATATTCGGCATGGGGCCGGATCAGACCTGTCACCGCCAACGCCAGCGTCAGGCTATGCCCGATCGTAAAGCCGGTGACGACGAAGATCAGATCGCGCAACCGCCGCGAGATCAGCACCAGCCCCAGCAGGAACGACATATGATCGACCCCGGTGAAGATGTGCATGATCCCCATGCCGATGAAGCGCAGCAACCCGGCCCCGGCCAGCCTGCCGCCCCGGCTGGCGGTCAGGTCCACCTCGCGGCTGTCGGCGGTGAACAGCTCCTCGACGAAGGTGCCATCGGCGAACTGGATTTGGGCCAAATCGACATGGCTGGGCACGCGATCAAAAAAGCCATCGAACCGCAGGCGCAGGTCATCGGCGCGCGGGCAATCGTAGACGAATTCGGCGCGGCGATAGCCGGTGGCGGCCTGCACCGTCCGGCCCGGCGCGGCCTGTGGGCAGGCATCGGCCCCGGAGCGCACCCCCACATGCGATGCTAGATAGGCCAGCATCATCCCATCCGCCGGTCGCCGCCCATCGGGTGAGAGCCGCGCGGCCTCCGCATCGGGCACTGTCACGTCCACGCGGACGATGCGGTCGAGGATCGTCCAATTGGTGTGCGATTCGCTGCGGGTATGTGCCGATGCTGCCGAGCAGAACCCCACCAGCACCAGCGCCAGCCAAACCCACAGCCGGCTCATTCGAACCCCGGCGCGATCTGGATATCGGCGCGGCGGCGCAGGAAGGCATCGGCCCCGGCCTGCATCCGCGCGACTTTATCGGCGCGCACATCGGCCAGCACGCGGTCGCGCACCTGATCATAGGCGGGGGGCACCGGCGGTTGATTGGATCGCACCACCAGAATGTGCCAGCCATCGGGCATCGCCACCGGGTCCGACAGCTGCCCCGCGCGCAACCCCTGCGCCACGGCGAACAGCCGGTCGCCCAGATGCAACCGCGCGGCGAAATAGAACTCCTGCCCGTCGTCAACCTTGCCGCTGGAATGCACGCCCTGCGCCGGCGTCCCCGCGCGCAGGGCGGCAACGGCGGCCCCCGCCTGCGCCGACGAGGGCGCGATCAGGTCAGCCAGCTCCAGCGTCCCTTCACCGGCATAGCGCGCCCGATTGCGCGCATACCATGCGTGCAGTGCGGCCTCGTCGGGCTGGGCGGCGTTGGCGTCGATGGCCTGTTGCGCCTCCACCGCGCCGACCAAGGCCTGCCGCACCTCGATCACATCGGCCTGCGCGCCCAGTTCGATCCCGCGCTGGACATAGAGTTCCTCGCGGATCATCTCTTTCAGGATCTGGCGCTTCTGCTGCGGTGTGGCATGGTCCAGCCCGACATTGTCGGTGGCGCGCAACTGGGCGTCGAAGTCGCTCATCAGGATCGGCACCTGGTTGACCAGCGCCACGTCCTCGGGTGGCACGCCGGCGATGCGCGTGCCGTGCGCGGTGAACAGCCCCGCGCCCGCCACCACCAACCCGGCCAGCGCCCCCACCGCGCACAGCCCCAGCGAGCGACGTTCCGATGGGGCGGGCAGCAGGGTCATCGATGCGGGTTCCGGGGATGCAACGCGGCGGCATAGGCGGCGACCACGCGCGCCTGATATGGCGTCAGGATGCGGGCAAAGGCGGGGCACACGCCGGCAAGGCCATGTTCGATGGTGTCGACAATGGCGGCGGCGCTGCCATCGCCTCTCAACCAGATGCGGTCATTCAGGTTGGGCGCGCCGATAGAGGGATCGCCGCCGCCATCGCTGCCATGGCAATCCCAGCATCCGGCAGTGTTGGTGAACAGAATCCGTCCGCGCGCATTGGCATCGGCGGGACCTGTGCGGCGCACATAAGCCACCAGATCGCCCACCTGTTGCGGCCCCAGCGATGGCAGTGGCTCGCGCGCATAGGGCACCGGTTTGGCAAAGCCCGGCATCTCGGCCAGATCCCACCCGCGCGTATCGCCCGCGCGGATGCCGTGGAGCACGATCTGCTCGATCTCGCCCACGCGGCCCGCGCCATAGAGGAAATCGCCATCGGTCAGGTTGGGCACGGCGCGATGTGGATCGCCCCGCCCCGCCGCACCATGGCACCCGGCGCAGTGATTGCGGAACACCGGCGCGCCATCGCGCAAGGCTATCGCGCGCCGCGCCGGATCGCTCAAGATCGTGTCGGGATCGCCGCGCAGGATCAGCGTTTCCCGCGCCACCGTCGCGTGATGCCATGCCAGCAGCGCCGCGACGGCCAGACCCGCCGCCGCAATGCCAAGGGCATAACCGCCCCGCACCATCAAACGAGACTGTGCCCGCAGGCACCTGAGCCCGCGACGCGGCGTCTGCCGATCGTCGCATCGCGGGTTTCAGGTATCTCGGGCACGGCGCGTCTCTTCGGGATCGTCAGCGATGGCTTACCAGCGCAGGTCCACCCGGCCATAGTAGAACCCGCCATCCTGACCGTAAGGTGCATACGAGTTGTATGGGGCCACCGCCGTTGACGCGATGAACTGCAACGCCTGCGTCGCCGCCGAGAGGCGCGTCGGCCGCTTGTCGAACACGTTGGTGCCGCCGGCGGAGAAGCTCAACCGATCGTTCAGCGCGAAGCGGATGCTGGCGTCGGTGGTGAAGCCCGGCGCGTTGTGCTGATCCAGCGCCGCCGAGGTGCCGAGATACTCGGTGGCCCCCCAGTGCGTTTCCTTCACATGCAGGTTGACCCGGCCATAGTCCCAATCCGCCGTCACCGATGTGATGTTGCGCGGGTAATAGGTCGTCAGCTTGGCGCCCAGCACGCGCAGGGTTTGCGCCCAGGTAACGGCGGAAACGACGGCTGGCTGCGGCGCATAGTTGACGATCGAGGTGACATTCTCATTCGTATCCAGTGTCCAGCGCAAGGTGCCGTAAGCACCCAGCGAGTCGCTATGCACCAACCGCACGTCCACGCCCTTGGTAAAGGTGTGCGCGCCGTTGATGTTGAAGGTCACGCTGTTGATGTTGGCGATGCCCTGCGTGGCGAGGATCGTGTACAGCGAGCTGCCGACGGTCGCCGCTGCGGTGACCGGCACGATGCGGTTGCGGATGTCGATCGCATAGCCATCGACGGTCAGCGTCGTGTGGTCAAAGGGCTTGGCGACGAAACCAAGGCTGCCGTTGATGCTGTGTTCGGGGCGCAGGTTCGATACGCCGATGGCCTGGCCAACCGATTGGCTGGAATTGGTCGTGACGCTGAACTGCTGGATGTATTGGCCGTAAGTCGGGCTCTGCGCATTGGTATCGACCGAGTACGAACCGCCCTGCGTGGTATAGTGCTCCTGTTGCAGTGTCGGCGCGGAGAAGCCGTTGCCGAAGGTGCCGCGCAGGGCCAGCGCGTGGTTGACCTCATACCGGGTGGACAACTGGCCCGAGGGTGCGTTGCCGAAATCGGTGTAGTGTTCGAAGCGGCCGGCCAGATCCGCCGTCCAGCGGTCGGTCAACTGCTGGTTGAGTTCGATGTAGGCGGCGATGTTGTTGCGGCTCCACGATCCCGCCTGCGCGGGCGAGAAGCCGGCCATGCCCTGCGCGCCCAGATTGGGGTGGGTTGCGCCCGTGCCAACGCCCGTGCCGTTGCCGCTGCCCGCCGGCCAGAACCATGACCCCGCTTCATAGGACAGCAGTTCGCCCGCGCGCTGCTTGTAGGCGTCCAACCGATGCTCGATGCCGGCCGAGACCGTCAGCGGACGGCCGAACAGGCCCGAGGCGAACTTCTTCGAGGACGACAGCGTGGTCAGCAACTGCTGGTTGACCAGCGCGCCGTCATAGAAGTTGCGCTGACCCCAATACTGTGGGCCGGCCGAGACGTTGATGCTGTTCTTGGTATAGATCTTGGCGTTGTCCTCGCCAAAGCCGGTGTTCAGGTTCCATGCCCAGCCGGACAGCGTGCCCTTGAGCCCGGTGGCGACCTGAAAATCGCTTTCCTGATCGTCGAAGGTCGGCAGATAGCCGTCGGGAAACTCCAGCGTGCCGCTGGTATAGGGGGCATTGGCGAAGGGGTCCTGCGGGCTCGGCGTCGTGCTGGCCGCCTTGGACTGGTTGGAGGCGGTGCGGAAATAGCCCGGCCCCGAGGAATAGCGCCACGCATAAGTGCCGTTGCTGTAGAACGTCACGTCCGGGCTGAGCGGGATTTCGGTGTTGTAAGCGCCCGAGAACGTGCGCGAGGCGCCAAGGCCCAGCCACTGGCGATAACGGCTGTTGCTGGTCTCGCGCGGATCGAGCGAACCGTTGGCCAGCAGCGGATAGAGCAGGGTGGTCTTCTTGGTGATGTCGGCGGCGGCATAACCGGGGAAATCGTTGGTGCCGTTCTGCCACTGCAGGTTGGCGCTGACGTTCAGGAAACCGCCGTTGTTGCCCAGCTTCCATGCCTGATGCGCCTGCACGTTCTTGGTGCGGCCATACTTGTGCGCCAGATCGCCCACCGATTGGCCATATTGGCCGTAATAGACGCTGAGCCCGCCGCCCGTGTAATCCTTCTTGAGGATCACGTTGATCACGCCGGCAATCGCGTCCGAGCCATATTGCGCCGCCGCACCGTCTTGCAGAACCTCGATATGGTCGATGGCGTTGGCCGGGATCAGGTCGAGGTCGGTCGGCGCGCCGTCACCGATGTAGAGCGAGGTGGTGTGCCGGCGCACGCCGTCCACCAGAATCAGCGTATCCTTGACATCCAGCCCGCGCAGACGCGCGCCGCGTACCGCCGCACCCTGCTGGCCCTGATAGCCACCGGCCTGCACCTGATAGCTGGGCAGCACTTCGGCGAGCGCATCGCGCAGATTCTGTTTGCCCGATTTGGCCAGTTCCGCGCCGCTGGCGACGGTGATCGGCACGAGGCTCTTTTCGATGGCGCGCGCGCCTGCGCGGCTGCCGGTCACCACGATCGTCGCATCTGCGGCAGAGTCGATTGGCGTGACGGCCGGGGTATCGGCATGCGCCGGCGCCGCCGCGCCAGCGATGGCCAGAAACGCTGTGCCGGCCAGCAAAGGCGCGTGGCGCCAGCCTTTTGCGCCGAGCACACGGGTAGCCGTGTTGGCGAGAGGGAATGGACCCACGATCATTGTATTTGAACCCCCATTTGGATATAACACCTATTGCCTATATAGGAATTATACCGTGCGGCCTGTTAGATTTTTTTCGAGGCCCACAAGGCCTGCTATCCGTTGAATATCGCTGAAAATTTCGCTGAAATTTCCCGGAAATCTGCCATTTCAGGCGAATCGGTGGCCATGCGCGGGATGATTTTCTAACGTGCGACATGCAGTCGGTTTGGCGTTCCGTTGCGTCAGGCGAAATGGGTCGAGACCGCGCGCATGGCTTTATGTCGATGGGTTGCATAGCTCGACAATGGCCCAGTCATCGCCCGCGCGAACGGGGCCGTCGCAAGGTTGCCTCTCACCAAAAACCTATCTAGGTGGTGGGCGATCTGCTCTCAGGAATTCCCATGCCAAACCGTTCAGAGGGTGCGTTGCCGCCCGACCTCGGCTCCGTTCTGCGCGGGCTTGATATTGACGGGCGTGAGGCCCCGGCGCTGCTGGCGCGGGTCGTGCGCCTCGCCTTGCACTATCGCGCGCGGTTCGCGTTTGCGGCGGCGGCGACGCTGGGGGCGACGTTCTTCAACCTCATGATGCCGCGCCTGCTGGGGCGCGCGGTTGATCAGGTTTATGCCCTGCTGCATGGCGGCGGCATCGGTCATGCCGGCACCGTGCGGGCGCTGGCGGTGACGGCGACGCTGATCCTGGGCGCCAGTTGCCTGCGCGGCGGCTTGCAGATGACGGCCGGTTACGCCGGCGAGCACATCGGCCAGAGCGTCGGCCGCGACTTGCGCCTCCAATTCTTTGAGAAGCTCCAGCGGCTCGGCTTCGATTTCCACGATCGGGTCCATTCGGGCGACCTCATCACCCGCGGCATGCTCGATCTGGAGGGGGTGCGCGGCTTTATCGAGATGGGGATGCAGTGCGTGATCAGCCTGTCGATGCTGCTGGTCGTCGGCACGGTGCTGATGGCGCGGCAGGATGTGACGCTGACGGTGTTGTCGCTCAGCTTCGTGCCGTTTGCGCTGTGGCGCGCAGGGCGGATGGGGTTGCGGCTGCGGCTGGCGTGGACGCGGTTGCAGGCCAAGCTTTCGGTGCTGACGCGGGTGATGGAGGAGAGCCTGATGGGCGCCCGCGTCGTGCGCGCCCACGCCGCCGCCGCACATGAGATGGCGCGTTTCGACGGAGCCGGTAATGAAGCGCTGGCGCTGGCCAATGAACGGATCGTGGTGCGTGCCGGCTCGATGGCTTCGATCAACGCCGCGTACTATCTGGCGATGGCGGCGGTGCTGTGGGAGGGTGGCCACCGGGTTGCGGCGGGCCTCGTTTCGATCGGTCAGCTCACCCAGTTCCTGACCTTCATGACCATTCTGCAATTGCCGGTGCGGCAGGTGGGGATGGTGATGAACTCCTCGGCGCGGGCGATTTCCTCGGGCCGGCGGTTGTTCGAGGTGCTCGATCTCGAGCCGACCATTGTGGATGATCCGCAAGCCGTGCCGCTGGCCGATGGGCCGGGCGTATTGCGGTTCGAGGACGTGTCGTTCGCCTATGACGGCCCCAAAAGTGATGTGTGCGATCCGCAACCGGCAATCACCGGGATCAGCTTCACCGTCCGTCCCGGCCAGACATTGGGCATCGTCGGGCCATCGGGCGCGGGCAAGTCGACCATCGCCCAGTTGATCCCCCGCTTCTACGATCCCACCGGCGGGCGGATCACGCTCGACGGGCAAGATATCCGCCATGTGTCGCTCGATTCGCTGCGCGCGGCGGTCTGTGTGGTGGCACAGGACGTGTTCCTGTTCGACGACAGCGTCGCCGCCAACATCGCCTACGCCGATCCCGAGGCCGAGGATCATCGCTTGGTCGATGCCGCCAGCTCCGCCCAGATGCACGAGACGGTCAGCACCATGGCCGACGGTTACGGCACCCCGGTGGGCGAGCGCGGCTCGGCGCTCTCGGGCGGCCAGCGGCAAAGGCTGGCGATCGCGCGCGGCTTGGTCGCCGGGCCGCGCGTGGTGGTGTTCGACGATGCCACCTCCGCCGTTGATGCCGCCACCGAGCATCGCCTGCGCGCCGCCCTGCGCGATGCCACGGCGGCACAGGCGACGCTGATCATCTCGCACCGCCTCGGCTCGGTGCTCCATGCCGACGAGATCATCGTCCTCGACTCCGGCCGCATCGTCGAGCGTGGCCGCCACGAGGCCTTGCTCGCGCGCGGCGGCTATTACGCGCGGCTCTATGCCTTGCAGAGCGACATTGCGCCCCCCTCACGCACGCTGGAGCAAGCCTGATGGCCACCACCCCCACCACCAAGCCCGCGCGCGGCGAGGAGGCCTTCGCCACCATCGATGGCGCGGTGATGCACCGGCTGGCGCCGTTTATCCGGCCTTATCGGCATTTGCTGATCGTGGCGCTGGCGGCGGTGCTGGCGTTTGTCGCGACGCAGATCGGACTGCCCTGGCTGATCCGCCGGGTGGTCGATGTGATCGTCGGCAAACCGGGGGGGCTGTCGCTCAACGGTTTGCTGGTGGCGTTTGTCGCGCTGATCGGGGTGAATGCGGCGAGCGGTTATGCCAACGATGTCACCTCTGCACGGCTGGCCCAGCGGATCATCTTCGACCTGCGCCGCGCGATGTTCGCGCACCTGCAGCGCCTGCCGCTGACGTTTCTCGACCAGACGCATGTCGGCCGGATCATGTCGCGGTTGCAGGGCGATGTGAACGCGCTGCAGGATTTCTTCGAGACCTCGATCAGCTCGGTCGGCGATCTGGCATTGCTCGGCGGGATCGTGGTGATCCTGTTCGTCATGGAGTGGCGGCTCGCATTGCTGACGCTGGCGGTGATCCCGGCGCTGCTGTTCGTGCGCGCGCGGTGGTTGCCGGCGGCGCGGGCGACGTTCGTGGCCGCACGCGATGCCTCATCGATCGTCAACGGCGCGCTGGCCGAGAACATCGCCGGGGTCCGCGTGGTCCAGGGCGCGCGGCGCGAGCGGGTCAACCTCGATGATTTCCGTGAGAAGACCGAGGCCAACTTCCGTGCCCAGATCGCCTCGTCGTGGGCGGCGCAGACGATGGTGCCGGTGGTCGATGTGCTGACCGGCATCGCCTTTGTCGTGGTGGTGGCGGGCGGTGGCTGGCTGGCGCTGGGCGGGCGCATCGATATCGGCGTGATGGTCGCCTTCATCTTCTACGTACAGCGGTTTTTCGATCCGATCCGCACGCTGTCGCAGCAATACACCATGCTCCAACGCGCGATGGCGGCGGCGCAGCGCATCTTCGAGGTACTCGACGTGCCGGTGACGCTGGATGAGCGCGCCGATGCGGTCGATCCCGGCCGGCTCAACCCCGAGATCGTGTTCGATAACGTCAGCTTCGGCTATCGCCCGGGTCGTCCGGTGCTGCGCGACATCTCGCTGCGCATCGCCCCGCACGAGGTCGTGGCGCTGGTCGGACCCACCGGTTCGGGCAAGACCAGCATCGCCTCGCTGATCCACCGGTTCTATGATGTCACCGCCGGCGCGGTGCGGATCGGCGGGGTCGATGTGCGCGATCTCACGTTCGCCGCGCTGGGTCGCAATGTCACCATCGTGTTGCAGGAGCCGTTCCTGTTCACCGGCACCGTGTTGGACAACATTGTGTATGCCACCGAAGGGGCGGGCCGCACCGAAGCCATCGCCGCAGCGCAAGCGGTGCGCGCGCATGACTTCATCACCGCGCTGCCGCTGGGCTATGACACCGTGCTCGAACAGCGCGGCCAGAACCTGTCGATCGGCCAGCGGCAATTGATCAGCTTTGCCCGCGCGCTGGTCGCCGATCCGCAAGTGCTGATCCTCGACGAGGCCACCGCCAGCATCGACAGCTTCGTCGAGGCCGAGATCCAGCAGGCGCTGAAAGTCCTGCAACAGGGCCGCACCAGCATCCTGATCGCCCACCGCCTGGCCACGGTGCGCGATGCCGATCGGGTGATCGTGCTGCGCGATGGCGGCATCCTGGAGCAAGGCTCGCCCGCCGAGCTGATCGCCGCCGGGGGCCTGTTCGCCGATCTCTACAAGCGCAACTTCTCCTCGTTCGACGAGGCGGCCTGACACGCAAAGACGCTCTACCCCTCCCGGCCGGACCGCCCCGGCGCGATTCCTCGGTCGCACAAGCCGTCACGGCAAAGCCAGTGATGGAGCGGCGATAGTTTTTATTTATAATCATACCGGCGCAGCATGATTAAGCATGGGGATATTGTGCGATGCCCGATCGTTGCTCCACAAGACACCCCTCTCGGCCTGAAGCCGGAACCCTTCGCCAGCAAGGACGACATGCCCATGTTCGATCGCCGCCGTTTCGTGATCGCCGCCGCCTTGTGCGCGATCGCGATCACCGCCGCACGGGCCGAGGCCCCGGCGGACCCGCTGCTCCATGCCGCCGTGACCAGCCCCACCCGCCCCGCCGCCGCCAGCGCCCGCGATATCTATCGCCATCCCGAGGCCTCGCTGCGCTTCTGGGGGCTGAAACCGGGCGCGACCGTCATCGACGTCCAGCCCGGCAGCGGTTGGTGGACCGACATCATCGCCCCTTACCTTGCACAAACCCACGGGCACTACATCGCCGCCGGCGCCGACCTCGCCAACCCGAAGATCAGCGATGGCGCCAGGCGCGACCGCGCCGCCTTCGAGGCCAAATATGTCGGCAAGCCGGCGGTCTATGGCGATGTCACGGTGGTGGGCTTCGGGACGGTCTCGGCACCGTTGGCGCCGGCGGGGACAGTCGATCTGGTGCTGGTCTCGCGTGAGGCGCACAACTGGGTGCGCAATGGCTTCATCACCAAGGCCTTCGCCGATATCTATGCGGCGCTGAAACCCGGCGGCGTGCTGGCGATCGAGGAGCATCGCGCCGCGCCGGGCGCCGATCCCGCCGCCGACACCGGCTACCTGCCCGAGGCCTATGTGATCGATCAGGCGCGCAAGGCCGGCTTCAAACTGGCCGCTCGGGCCGAGATCAACGCCAACCCGCGCGACACCAGGGACCATCCGTTCGGCGTCTGGACCCTGCCGCCCTCACGCCAGTCGGCGCCATCGGGGCAGCCGGCCGACCCCGCCTTCGATCACACCAAGTACGACGCCATCGGCGAAAGCGACCGCATGACGCTCAAATTCGTGAAACCCGCCTGATCTCCGGAGCACCTCCCATGGCCCTTGAAGACCCCACCAGCCCGGCCGCCAACGCTCTTGCCCAGCGCTATGGCGTTCACGCGCCCGCGCGGATCCTGTGGAACGACACGATCGCGCATCTGCTCGATCACCGCACAGTGCGCGCGTTCCGCCCCGATGCGCTGCCTGAGGACCTGCTGCCGACGCTGGTTGCCGCCGCGCAATCGGCCTCCACCTCGTCCAATCTGCAACTGTGGAGCGTGGTGGCCATCCATGACGCTGCCAAGCGCCGCGAACTCGCCGCCCTGGCCGGCGGGCAGAAGCATATCGAGCAGGCGCCGCTCATCCTGCTGTGGGTCGCCGATCTGGCGCGGGCCAAGGCGCTCGCCGCCGCCGAGGACAAGCCCAGCGAGGGTTACGACTACCTCGAAAGCTATACGCTGGCGGTGGTCGATGCGGCGCTGGCGGCGCAGAACGCGGTGGTGGCGGCCGAATCGCTGGGTCTGGGCACGGTCTATATCGGCGGTTTGCGCAACCATCCGGAAGAGGTCGCGCGCGTCGGCGGCTTGCCGGAGGGCGCGGCTGTGGTGTTCGGGCTGGTGGTGGGCTGGCCCGATGCCGATCGCCCCGCCGCGATCAAGCCGCGCCTGCCGCAGTCGGTGGTGCTGCACGATGAGGCCTATGATCTCGCCGGGCAGGCGGCGCCGATCGTCGCCTATGACGAGACCGCGCGGGCGTTTCAGGCGCGCACCGGGCAGGATCCGGTGGGCTGGCGGGCGCTGGTGCTGGCGCGCGGGGCCAGTGCCGCCGCGTTGAAAGGCCGGGATCGGTTGAAGCAGGCGCTGCGCACGCTGGGCTTCGCGCTGAAGTAGGCGGGCGATGGCGGCGGAGCTGCGTGGATCGTGCCTGTGCGGCGCGGTGACTTATGCCGTGCCGGATGCGTTTGCCTATGCGTTTTACTGCCATTGCGGCCAATGCCGGCGCGCCACCGGGGCTGCCGCCAAGCCCTTCGCCGGCGTGCCGCTGGCGCAGGTGACGCTGGTGCAGGGGCACGAACACGTGCTGCGCCATGGCGGCACCGGCGCGCATGATGTCCATTGCGGGCGCTGTGGGTCGCTGCTGTGGTCGGTGGTGCGTGATGGGGCGTGGGCGCATGTCACGCTGGGCACGCTGGTCGATAGCCCCTCGATCCGGCCGAGCGCGCATATTTTCGTCGGATCGAAGGCGCCGTGGGATGTGATTGCAGATGGTCTGCCATGCTTCGATGGCTTGCCGCAGTCGGCCTAATGCGGGCGCGGCAAGCCGGGGTTTACCGCCGGCAAGAAATCCGCGCTTCTAATCCGACCGATTAAGTAGAGTATATGGCCAAGGCCGCCGCCGCTTCCGGTCGGTGGCCATCCGGGAAAGGACCCCGTCATGTCGCTCAAGCTGTTCGACACCGTGCCCGATTTCACGCAGGACTCGACCGAAGGCCCGCTGCACTTCCACGCATGGGCCGGCGACAGCTGGGTCGTGCTGTTTTCGCACCCCAAGGATTTCACCCCGGTCTGCACCACCGAACTAGGCACCGTCGCCCGGCTCAAGCCCGAGTTCGACAAGCGCGGGGTCAAGGTCATCGGCCTCTCGGTCGATGGCATCGAGAGCCATCATGCCTGGGCGCAGGACATCGCGGACACCCAGGGGACCGCGCTGAATTTCCCGCTGATCGCCGACCATGACCGTGCCGTTTCCAACCTGCTGGACCTGATCCACCCCAATGCCTCGGACACCAACACGGTGCGCACGGTGCTGGTGATCGATCCGGCCAGGAAGCTGCGCCTGACGCTGACTTATCCGGCCTCGACCGGGCGCAACTTTGCCGAGCTGCTGCGCACGATCGACAGCCTGCAACTGACCGACACGCGCAAGGTCGCCACCCCGGCCAACTGGCAGCCGGGCGAGCCGGCGATCATCGTGCCGGCGGTCAGCAACGAGGCCGCGCGTGAGCTGTTCCCGCAAGGGTGGGACGAGCAGAAGCCCTATCTGCGCTACGTCCAGCTCGAAAACGCCTGATCCCGCTTCTCCCGGAGCCGCGCTGGGGGGCGATCGGCTCCGGGGGATCCCGCAAACCACCCTCCGTCCGCCCCGACCGGCGATCCTCCGAAAGGGGGATGCTGGATGGGGCGGCATCTTGCCTGTGGATGACCGCGCCTTCGCGGTGATCGCGCGCGCATTGCCCGTCACGCCAGCCATCGAAAGAACGATCGTCCATGTCCTCCGTGTCCGTCCGCACCCGCCTGCTCGTCTCCGCCGGGCTGGCCAGCACTGTGCTGCCCACGCTTGCCACCGCGCAGCAGGCCCCCGCCATTTCGGTGACCGCGCAGGCGCACGAGGGCTTTACCGGCCATGTCGGCACCACCCGCGCCGATTCCTCGCCGGCCTTTCCGGCGCGGCCGCATCCGGCCGCCGGCGCGCCCAATATCCTGCTCGTGCTGATCGATGACGCCGGCTATGCGGCGTCCTCCGCCTATGGCGGGCTGGCGCGCACGCCTAATCTGGAGCGCTATGCCGCCGAGGGGGTGCGCTATGACCGGTTCCATGTCACCGGCATCTGTTCGCCGACGCGCGCGGCGCTGCTGACCGGACGCAACCACCATGAAGTCGGTTTCGGCAACCTGGCCGACATCGCCGCGGGTTTCCCCGCCTATAACAGTGTGTGGAAGCCCGAGACCGCCAGCATCGCCCGGATCCTGCAATTGGGTGGCTATTCGACCGCGGCGTTCGGCAAGTGGCACAACACGCCGAAGTGGGAAGTTTCGCCGGCCGGACCGTTCAACCATTGGCCAACCGGGCTGGGCTTTGACCACTACTATGGTTTCATGGCCGGCGATGACGACCAGTGGGAGCCGCATCTCTATAACGACACGATGCCGGTGGCCGCCCCCGGTACGCCCGAACAGGGCTATCACCTGACCCCCGATCTGGTCGATCACGCGGTGAGCTGGGTCGACGATCACGAGGCCGTCGCGAGTAACCGACCCTATTTCCTCTACCTCGCGACGGGCGCGGTGCACATGCCGCACCATGTGCCGCAGGAATGGATCGACAAGAACAAGGGCCGCTTCGACGCCGGTTGGGACACTTACCGCGAGCAGGCTTTCGCCCGCCAGAAGAAGCTGGGCGTGATCCCCGCCGATGCCAAGCTGACCCCGCGCCCGGCCGCGCTGCCCGCGTGGGACAGCCTGACGCCGGACCAGAAGCGGCTCTATGCGCACGAGATGGAGGTGTTCTCCGCCTATCTGGAGCAGACCGATGCCGAAGTCGGCCGATTGGTCGATACCTTGCGCAGCAAGCCCGGCGGCGACAACCTGCTGGTGTTCTACATCGTCGGCGACAACGGCGGCAGCGCCGAGGGCGACCTTGAGGGCACGATCGAGAACGAGGGTGCCATTTCCGCCGGTGCGCCCGACGGGTTCGCCGCCAAGCTGGCCCAGATCGACAAGCTCGGCGGGCCCGATCTGGCCAACAACTATGCCGCCGGCTGGGCCTGGGCGACCAGCACCCCGTTCCAGTGGATGAAGCAGGTCGCCAGCCACTTTGGCGCGACGCGCGATCCGTTGATCGTCGATTGGCCGGGCCACACCACGCAGCCGGGCAAGGTCCGCAGCCAGTTTGCCCACGTGAACGACATCGCGCCCACCATTCTGGAAGCCGCTGGCCTCACGCTGCCCGCCAGCATCGATGGCGTTCAGCAAATCCCGTTCGAGGGCAAGAGCATCCTGTCGACCTTCACCAACCCCGCCGCGCCAGAGGTCCACACCGAGCAGTATTTCGAGATCTTCGGCAACCGCGCGATCTACAAGGACGGTTGGGTGGCGGCGGCCAAGCGGCCCTACAACCCGTGGGACCTGCTGAAGGCGCGAACCACGCTCTATGCCGATAATGCCGATCAGGATAAGTGGGAGCTGTACCACATCGCCACCGATTATTCGGAGGCCGAGGATCTGGCGGCGAAATATCCCGAGAAACTGGCCGAGCTGAAGGCCGAGTTCCAGCGCGAGGGCACGCGCAACGGCGTCTTCCCGCTGCTGCCGCTGCCGTTGGGGGCGCCGACGATCAACGATCCGCGCCGCCAGACGTTGATCGTGGCCAGTGACACCACCGGGCTGCCGGCAAACGCGCTGCCCCCGGTGGCGGGCAAGCCGCACCGCTGGGAGGTGGCGATCAAGGGCAATGCCGCTGCCGGTCAGGGTGTGTTGATTGCGCAAGGCGGGCGTCTCGGCGGCTATGTACTTTACGTGAAGGACGGCCATTTGACGTTCGAGAACAATACATTTGGTCAGGCGCATCAGACGATTGTCTCGTCAGCGCCGGTGCCCGATGGGGCGACCAGTCTGGGGTTTGAATTCATCCCAGCCGGCGGCGCGCCGACGCTGCCCAGCCTGCTGGGTCAGGTGCCGGGCGATGGCACGTTGCGCTTGCTGGTCGACGGTCGCCCGGTGGGCGAGGGCGCGGTGCAGAAGTATCCCGCTGTGGCCGGCGCCTTCTCGGAAAGCTTCGATGTGGGCCGCGATCGCAACTCACAGGTCAGTCGCGAGCCAGCCGCGCGTCAGCCTTATAACCAGCCTTTGGGCGACGCGCGTCTGACCATCGAGACGCCCGCCAAGTGACCACCGCCTTGGCAGACGCGCCGGCGCGGGCAGGCTTTCACCTGATGGCGAAGCCCAGCGGGCCGGCGTGCAATCTCGATTGCAACTACTGCTTCTATCTCGAAAAAGAGGCGCTGTATGATCGCCCCGGCCGGCGGCGGATGTCTCCGCAAGTGCTGGAGGCCTATGTCCGCGGCACCATCGCGGCGACGCCGGCGGGGCAGCCTGTGCACTTCACCTGGCAGGGCGGCGAGCCGACCCTGCTGGGGCTGCCGTTCTATCGTCACGCGCTGGCTCTGCAGGCGCAATATGGAGCGGGTCGGCAGATCGAGAACAGCTTTCAGACCAACGGCACGCTGATCGATGAAGACTGGGCCGCGTTCCTCGCGGAAAACGGCTTTCTGGTGGGTCTCAGCCTCGATGGCCCGGCAGAGGTGCATGACCGCTATCGCCGCTTTCGCTCCGGCGCGCCGTCGCACCAGCTGGTGATGGCCGCGCTGGAGCGGTTGCAGCGCCATGGCGTGCAATACAACGTGCTGGCCTGCGTCGATGCCCATTCGGTGCGGCAACCACTGGAGGTCTATCGCTTCCTGCGCGCGCACGGGGTGGAGTTCATCCAGTTCACGCCCGTCGTCGAACGGCTGGCGGGGGCGGATCGCGCGGCGGCTGGCTTCGATCTTTCCGGCCCGGAGCAGGCTGGCGACGCGCCGGTGGCGCCGTTCAGCGTGCCCTCCGAGGGCTGGGGCCGGTTCCTGGCGACGGTGTTCGACGAATGGCGGCGGCATGATATCGGCCGGGTGTTCGTGATGAACTTTGAGTGGGCATTGGCCGGGGTGGTCGGCGCGCCGGGGGTGGTCTGCGTGCATCAACCCACCTGTGGTCGCGCGCTGGTGGTCGAGCACGACGGCGACGTGTTCTCCTGCGACCACTTCGTTTATCCCGAGCACAAGCTGGGCAACCTCACGCGCGACAATCTGGCGGCGATGGTCGATTCCACCCGGCAACAGGCGTTCGGCGCGGCCAAGCACGACAGCCTGCCCGGCGCATGCCGCAGGTGCCCGCATCTGTCGCTGTGCTGGGGCGGGTGCCCCAAGCAGCGCTTCCTGCAAACCGCCGATGGCGAGCCGGGGCTCAACTATCTTTGCGCCGGGTACAAGCACTGGTTTGCGCACGCCACGCCGTGGCTGGAGGCCATCGCCGGCAAATTGTTGCGCGGCGAGGCGCTCGCCCCCTTTTGATCCGTGTCGTTTTCAGGCGAAGGGGTCGCCCTCGTCGATATCGATGTTGGGCGTCACCTGCCGCACCCGGCTGCCCGGCGCCAGCGAGCGCGTGAGCCAGACATTGCCGCCGATGACGCTGCCCGCGCCGATCGTGATCCGGCCGAGGATCGTGGCACCGGCATAGATCGTCACGTCGTCTTCGATGATCGGGTGGCGCGGGGCGTCCTTCAGCAGGTTGCCGTCGGCGTCGGTGGGAAAGCTGCGCGCGCCCAGCGTCACCGCCTGATAGATGCGCACCCGCTGGCCGATGATCGCGGTCTGGCCGATCACCACGCCGGTGCCGTGATCGATGAAGAAGCTCTCGCCGATGGTGGCGCCGGGGTGGATGTCGATGCCGGTGCGCGAGTGGGCGATCTCGGCGAGGATCCGCGCCACCAACGGCGCGCCGAGCAGATAGAGTTCGTGCGCGACGCGGTGGTGGATCACCGCAGTGACGCAGGGGTAGCAGAGCAGCACTTCATCGACACTGCGCGCGGCCGGATCGCCAGCGTAGGCGGCCTCCAGATCGCTGTCGAGCACGCGGCGGATGGCCGGCAGGCGCGTGGCGAGGCCGTTGACGATGCGGCCGACCTCGGCATCGATATCGACCTCTGCGCCGAGCGCGGCCTCGTTGTATTCCAGCTCCATGCGGATCTGCGCGCCCAGCGCCGGCAGTGCCGTGGCCAGCGAGGCGCGCACGAACTGGTCCTCGCTCTCGTTCGACAGTTCGGCCGGGCCGAGGCGGATCGGGAACAGCGCGGCGCTGAGCGTGTCGATGATGCGCGAGATCGTCAGCCGCGAGGGGAAGCCATGCGCGCCATACTCGACATGACGCGTCTGGCCGTCGCGCCACACCTCGCGCGCGCGCCGCAGGCCGGCGACGATCGCGGGGAGATCGGGGGCGGGAAGATCGGGGGCGGACGGTTCATCGGCGGACAAATCGACAGGAAGGGGATTGCTTGGCATCGCATCGGTCCAGAGAGGGGCTTGGTGCCCATGTTACTCTATTTAATCTGTAGAGTATTTCTGGAGAGGTCAATTCCGGCTGCGATGCTATTTCTTTCAAGGCGGCAAGCAAGATGTGAATCGCCGCGCGGTGGCCGCCTGCGCGCAGGTGAGCAACATGCTGAACTATAGGTTTGATCTGGCGCCTATGGCCAAGTGTCGTTAGTAGAGTGCGATAGCCATCGCACTCGCCCCGTGAACCGGCCTCAGAATATGGTGGCGGCTTCGTAAAACAGCGCGCCCACTGCGGCCGAGGCCGGGATTGTGATCAGCCATGCGATCACCACCCGCTGCGCCACGCTCCACCGCACCGCCGAGGCGCGCCGCGCCGCGCCAACGCCCACAACGCAGCCGGTGATGGTATGCGTCGTCGACACCGGGATGCCAAAGGCCGATGCCGCAAACAGCATGATCGACCCGCCCGCCGAGGCGCAGAAGCCCTGGTGCTGGGTCAGGTGAGTGATGCGGGTGCCCATCGTCTGGATGATCTTCCACCCGCCCGAGAGCGTGCCCAGCCCCATCGCGGTGTAGCAGCCGATCACCACCCAACCGGGCACATGGAAATGCGCGCCCAGCCGCCCCTGCGAGTAGAGCAGCACGGCGATGATCCCCATCGTCTTCTGCGCATCGTTGGCGCCGTGGCCGATCGAATAGGCCGCCGCCGACAGCAGGTGGAGCTTGCGGAACACCCCTTCGGCCGCGCGCGCCGTGACCCGTACGAACAGCCACGAGGTGATCGCCATCAACGCCATCGAGGCAAACAGCCCGACGACCGGCGACAGGACGATGGCGCTGGTGGTGCTGGTCAGGCCCTGCCACACGATCGCCTTGGTCCCGGCGTGAAGCGTGCCGGCGCCGACCAGCCCGCCGATCAGCGCATGGCTGGAGGAGGAGGGAATGCCCTTCCACCAGGTGATCACGTTCCACGCCATCGCGCCCACCAGAGCGCCGAAGATCACCTCGGGCGTTACCACATCCTTGTCGATGATGCCCTTGCCCACGGTCTCTGCGACCTTGAGCCCGAACAGCCAATAGGCCGCGAAGTTGAACACCGCCGCGAACACCACCGCCTGAACCGGCGTCAGCAACCGGGTGGACACGACAGTGGCGATCGAATTGGCCGAATCGTGCAGCCCGTTGAGGAAATCGAACGCCAGCGCCATCACCACCAGGGCGATCAGAAACGGCAGGGCCAGCAACGTATGCGACATGGAACGGCTTTCAACAGGCAGGACGTGGCTCGAAGCGTCGTGCAAAAAACGGTGCCTCAGGCGTGATCGATGACCAGGCCGTCGATCTCGTTGGCGACATCCTCGAAGCGGTCGACCACCCGCTCGAGATGGCTGTAAAGCTCGCGCGCGACGATGAAACCCATCGGGTTGGTACCGCCATAGGTCTTGAAAGCCTTCTTCAGGCCGAGCGCGTGGATGTCATCGGCCTGGCCCTCCAGCCGCACCAGCCGCGCGGTCAGTTCATGCAGGCGCCCGGCATTGGCGTGGATCGATCGCAGCAAGGGCAATGCCTCGGCCAGCAGCCGCGCGGAATCGATGATGATCGCTGCCATGTCGCGCATCTCGGGCTCGAAACTGTCGACCTCGTAGAGCGTGATGGCGCGGGCGGTCTGCTGCATCTCGTCGATGGCATCGTCCATCGCCGAGATCAGGCTGGTGATCGCGCCGCGGTCGAAGGGCGTCAGGAACGTGCGGCGGACGCTTTGCAGCACCTCGCGGATGATGGTGTCGGCATCTTCCTCGCGCTCATGGATCTCGCGGATGTGCTGGGGCATCGTCGGCCCGCCCTGAAGCAGCCGGGCGAGCGCGGCACTCCCCGCCACAAGCGTTTCGGCATGGGCTTCGAACAAGTCGAAAAAGCGGTCCTGCCGGGGCAGCAGGGCCTGGAACCAGTGAAACATGCGAAGTCCGTCCTTGACCGAATAAAGACTTGCCGCGCGCGCGGCGCGCCCACGCATCGAGCCGGCATTGAACCGTGTCGCCCGAAAGCCGAGCAGCAGTTCGGCCAGATCGGGCTCGTTGACCGCCGCGCTGGCATCCACCAGCGAAAACCAGCGCCGCTCGCGCTCGCCGGCTTCCTGCCAGTCGTCCAGCTCTTCGGTGACCGCGAGCGGGAACACCTCGACATCGACGTGCAATGTCGCATCCGAGCGCAGCCGCTTGCGATAGCGATACGTGCCGAGCGGCGCCGGGCACGCCGCGCCGCGCACGCCGGCTTCCTCCTCCGCCTCACGCGCGGCGGCAAGATGTCCGGGCAGGCCCTTGATGCGATTGCCCTTGGGCAGCACCCACCGCCGCGTCTCGCGCGAGGTGACCAGCAACACCTCGACCGACGCATCGAGCGCCGGTCCGGCGGTCCGGTAGGGCAAGGCGGCAATCTGGCGGATGGAGCAGACCCCTTCTTCGGCACGGCCCGCGCTTGGCCCGCCATTGCGTGGCATCCTTAACGGCGGTGCAGAGAATATGACAACTATATGACAGACTTTATCCGCAGGCGCGACGTGCCCGGCGGCGGTTTGCGGGCGCGTTCACGATCCTGGCCAACGCGGTTAGTTGCCGTCCGCGTCGACCATGAACACCATGGGCTTGCCCCGCGACTCAGGTTCCCACCCCGCCAGCAACGCCGCACGGATGCCCCGGGCCACAATGGCGTCGCTGATCTGCAGGCGGCCCCGTTGCAGCCCCTTCATCAAGCGTTTGGGCGGGGGAAATTCCAGCAAGGCCTCGCGCTGGGTGTCCTTTTGGAGCAAGGCCACGGACATGCCCTTCCAGCCCTCGGCGTCGGCCCATCGCGGCTCGCGCCGGAGTTCCCAATCATATTGGAGCCCGTCGACCTCGACGGTGCCGGCAAGCCGATGCGTGTTTAACATGGCGATGCGCGTAGCATGTTTCTCGCGGCAAACCACGTCCATGGCGCCACCCCGGCGTTCATAAATGGAGCACCGCCAACGGCGCGCCGTCGCCGCCAGACCGCGCGGCAATCAGTGCGCGCACGCGCGCCGCCGTATCGGCGTTGGCCGGGTTATAGACGATCATCCCGAGATCGGGGCGCCCATCGACGGCGAAAGCGGAAAACTCCAGTTCGATCAGCCCAAGATCGGGGTGGTGCAGCCGCTTGGTGCCGTCGGCATGCCCGGCCACATCATTTTCCCGCCACAGCGCGGCGAAGGCGGGGCTGCTGGCCGAGAGTTCTTCGACCAGTTGCGCGATCTCGGCGCCGGCCCCGGCGCGGGCGGCGTCGGCCCGGAATGCGCCGACGACATAGCGGGCTACGCTCTGCCAATTGTCCTGCGCGGCCTGGATGCGCTGGTTTGAGAACATCATGCGCAGAATGTTGCGCTCCGCGCGCGGCAGCGCGCCGTAATCCGTGAGCACTGCCGCCGCCGCCGCGTTCCAGGCGACGACATCCCACGTCGCGGTCTTGATGATCGCGGGGCTCGCGGGAAAGGCGTCGAGCACGCGTTGCAGACGCGGTGTCACCCCCTCGGTCGCGGTGTAGCGTGCCTCTGGCAACCGGCCGAGACCGAGCAGGAAGAGATGTTCGCGCTCGGGCTCGGTCAGCATCAGGCCGGCGGCGATACGGTTCAGCACATCGGCCGAGGGAGCGCCGCCACGGCCCTGTTCCAGCCAGGTGTACCACGTCGGGCTGATGTTGGCGCGCTGCGCGACCTCCTCGCGGCGCAGGCCGGGGGTGCGCCGCCGCTCGCCCGTAAAGCCGAACGTTGCGGCATCCATCCGCGACCGGCGCTCGCGCAGGAATGTGCCGAGTGTGTTGTTGGTCTCCATCGGCGGCGCGGTCCTGTTAGCCATTATACCCTGATAAAGTCACTACTTTAACACGATGATGGTTACGCCGATACGCGGCCCAGAACAACATCGGAGAACATCCATGCGCGTATTTCTGACGGGTGCGACGGGCTTCATCGGCTCGCGCATCGTGCCGCAACTCCTGGCCGCCGGGCATCAGGTGCTTGGCCTCACCCGATCGGAGGCGGGGGCGCAGGCGCTCGCGGCGGCCGGCGCCGAGGCGCATCGCGGCACGCTGGAGGATCTGGACAGCCTGCGCGCCGGCGCGGAGCAGGCCGACGCCGTGATCCACACCGCGTTCGATCACGATTTCACCAATTTCGTCGCCAATTGCGAAAAGGATCGTCGCGCGATCACCGCGCTGGGCGAGCCGCTGGCAGGTTCGGCGCGGCCTTTGATCATCACCTCCGGCGTCGGCATGGGCGATGCCGGCCATGGCCAGCCCGCCACCGAGGACGTGTTCAACACCAGCCATGCCAATCCCCGCATCGTCTCCGAACTGACCGGGCAAACGCTGCTCGATGCGGGCATCGATGTGCGAGTCGTGCGCCTTCCGCAGGTTCATGACCCGGTCAAGCAGGGCCTGATCTCCCCCTTTATCGAGATTGCGCGCGCCAAGGGCTTCGCCGCCTATGTCGGCGAGGGGGCCAATTGCTGGTCTGCGGCGCCCGTGCACGATGTTGCCCGGCTATACGCGCTGGTGCTCGACAAGGGCGTCAAGGGTGCCCGCTATCACGCGGTAGCCGAGGAAGGCGTCGCCGCGCGCGCGATCGCCGAGACTGTCGCCGCCGGGCTCGGCGTGCCTGCGGTCTCGCTCGCGACCGCAGCGGCCGAGGCCTATTTCGGCTGGTTCGCGATGTTCGCCGCCTTGGATCTCCGCGCCTCCAGCACCTGGACCCGCGCGCAACTCGATTGGCACCCGACCGGCCCGGGGTTGATCGCCGATCTGCAGGCGATGAATTACGCAGCGCCTGCAGTCATCGCATAAGCCCTGTTCCAGCGTTCAGGCGGGCTGCGCGGCGGCGGGCGGCATGCGCGGAAAGCTGGGCAGATCGCCGGGCAGGGTGTGCCACGCGGGTGCCGATGCGGTGTAGATATGCATCCGCGGCCCCAGATCGGCGCTGGAGTCAAAAACGCCGACTTTGACCGTCATGAACGGCGCATCTTCGGGCACGCCCCACAAATGCGTGCCGCAGGTGGCGCAGAAGGCACGTACCGTTTGCCCGCCTCTGTCGTTCACGGCATGAAGCAGGCGGGGTTGGCCCTGCGTCACGGCGATCGTCCCCTTGGGCATTAGCGCGACATAGTTCGGGCCGCCGCCGGTAAACTTCTGGCAATCGGTGCAGTGGCAGGCGCCGGTCAACATCGGCTCGGCCTGGGTTTCGAAACGGATGGCGCCACAGGCGCAGCCTCCTTCGCGGTGCATTCTGGTTCTCCTGGATGGTTGGAGGCGCCCTCTTGCCATGGCCCTGCTGCCACCGTTATGTCAGCAGTCTGGCAGCAGGATCCGACCCATGCGACGCACCGAACGCTTGTTCCGCATCATCCAGACGCTGCGCGGTGCGCGCCGTCCACTGACCGGGCGCGCGCTGGCCGAGGAGCTGGAGACCTCGCTGCGCACGCTGTATCGCGATATCGCCGAGTTGATCGCACAAGGCGTGCCGGTGCGCGGCGAGGCGGGCACCGGCTATGTGCTCGACAAGGGTTATGACCTGCCGCCGCTGATGCTGACGCCCGACGAACTGGAGGCCGCCGTGCTGGGTGCCAGTTGGGTGGCGGCGCGCGGCGATCCGCAACTGGCGCAAGGCGCGCGCGATCTGGTCGCCAAGCTGAGCGCGATCGTGCCCGAGGCGTTGCGTCCGATCGTGCTCGACAACGGGCTGCAGCCGATGACGTTCCTGTCCACGCCCGCCGACACCATCGACATGGCCAGCCTGCGCCTCGCCATCCGCGAACGGCGCAAGCTGGTGATCTGCTATGTGGACGGGCAGGGTGCGCAAAGCGAGCGGGTGATCTGGCCGGTGTTCCTCGCCTATATGGACGCGGCGCGGGTGGTGGTCGCGTGGTGCGAGACGCGGCAGGATTACCGCCATTTCCGCACCGATCGACTGGTCAGGATCGACCCCCGTGCCGCATGCTATCCCACCCCGCGCGAACGCCTGATCGCGGGTTGGAAGGCCCATCTCGCCGCTCAGCCCAGCCGCATTGCGCCCCGCCCGGAGCGCAACTAAGCGAGGTCGATGCAAGGGCCCCACCGTCCTTGCCCTGATACGGGAATCCTGCGCATGGCCGGCCAACTTGCCCCGGAGATCGTCGCCGCGATGCTGCGGCTGATCATGAGCCATCCGGCGCTGCCGGTATCGCGGCCATTCGTGTTCGGGCTCTGCGGCAGTCAGGGCAGCGGCAAATCGACGGTGTCTGCCCGCCTCCAGGCCGATCTCAATGCCGCGGGTTTGCCAACCGCTGTGCTGTCGCTGGACGACATCTACAAGACCAAAGCCGAGCGGGCGGTGATGGCGCGCAGCCTGCACCCCCATTTCCGCACTCGCGGGGTTCCCGGCACGCATGATGTCGCGCTGGCCCTCGATGTGCTGTCGGCACTTGCGCGCGGGGAGCCGGCACCGCTGCCCCGGTTCGACAAGGCGCGCGACGATCGCGCCGATCGCGCGGCTTGGGGCATGGCGCCAGCCGATACGCGCGTGCTGATCCTGGAAGGCTGGTTCGTCGGCGCCCGGCCGGCGACCGGGACGCCGGATCCCGCCCCGCTCAACGCGGTGGAGGCCGAAGATGCGCAAGGCTTGTGGCGTGCGCGGATCGAGCAGGCGCTGCAGGAGGACTATCAGGCGCTGTTCGTGCGCATCGATGCGCTGGCGCTGCTGGCCGCGCCGGGGTTCGATGTCGTGTCGGCATGGCGCACCGAACAGGAGCACGATCTGCGCGCCTTAAGCGGCGGCGGCATGTCCGATCAGGACGTCCGCCGGTTCATCCAGCATTACGAGCGCCTGACGCGGCGGATCCTGGACGAGATGCCGGCCTATGCGGATCTCGTCATAGCGCTCGATGCGCGGCGCCGACCGCAAGCGATCCAGATCCGCGCGTGATGAACGTCGCCCAGGCTGCTGCCGTGGCCGAGCCGTGGCGGTGACCTTTCCCTCCCAAATTCAGCCGACCGGGGCCCGCGATGGTCGCGGCGACATCTCCGCCCAACCCGCCGGCCGAGATCATCGGCATCAGCATCCAGATCGGGAACTCCACCGAGACGCCAACCGGCGAAGCCGTGCCAAGGCACGATACGTCATAAGCGCCTGAGCAGGACCGCCCTGTTGAGCATGGCCTATCGATGCGCCGTGCGCGTGTCATCCGCTTGGGGCAGGGGGTGGCGGGACATCAGCCCTTGTTGGTGATCGTGGCGACAATCGCGGCCTGGATGTCGATGTCGCCGGTTGCTGGCGCGATGAAGACGGCGTCGTCTGCGGCGCGCTTGCCGAGCATCGCGGCGACCAACCGCTCCTGATAGGTGGCGTTGGCATGGCGGTCTGGGCTTGCCGCTTGCGCTTCATCCGGCGCGCGGGCTTCGCGGTCGGTCAGCGAGGCGATGATCCGGTCCTGCAGGCTCGGATCTGCCTGCGCGCGGGCGACGGCATGTGCCGGCATCGCCGACAGGATCGCGGCCAGCATCAGGTGCTTGATCATGGTGATCTCCTCAGGGGGGCCTTTGCGGCCCTGGGGGTTTGCCGGTTGGATGGGGGCGCTAGTCCCGGGCGAGCCGGGCGGGCGGGTTCCAGCCGCCGCCCAGCGCGCGGAACGACGAGACCGCTGCCCGTGCTGCCTCGGTCTGGGCCTCGGCATGCTGGTCGCGGGTCTGCAGCAGGCGGGAATCGGCGTCGAGCACCTCGATCAGGCTGACGACGCCGCCCTTGTAGGCCGCCTCGGACTGGGTGCGGGCCTGCGCCAGCGACTGCTCGCCATCGCCGAGGATGCGCGCTTGCTGCTCGCGGCGGACGAGCGCCGAAAACGCGTTCTCGACATCTTCCGAGGCACGCAGTACGGTCTGGCGATAGGCCGCCAGCGCTTCCGCGCGCGCGCCCTTGGCCGCCTTGATCTCGGCATTGATCCGCCCGAAATCGAACAGGCGCCAGCGCAACCCGCCAAAGCCCTGCGCCTGCGTCGCCGACCCGGTGAACAGCGCGCCGGTGCCCACGGTCGAGGCGGTGCCCAGCAATCCGGTCAGCGAGACCTTGGGGTAGTATTCGGCCATGGCCTGGCCGACCTCGGCGTTGGTTGCGGCGAGGTGGCGCTCGGCCACAATGATATCGGGCCGGCGGCGCAGCAGGTCGGCCGGGCCGCCGGCGTCGCTGATGGCGGGCGCCTGCGGGATCGGCGCAGGCGTGGCCAGCCGCGCGCGGACTATGCCGGGCTGCTGGCCGAGCAGCACGTCGAGCGCGTTCATTGCCGCGTTGATGCCGTCCTCAAGGCCGGGGATGGTGCTGCGCACTTGCGCCAGCGCGCCTTCGGCCTGATGCAGTTGCAGGTCCGAGGCGATGCCCTTGGCATCTTGCAGGCGCACCGTATCGACCAGTTTCTGCTGCGTCGCGACTTGCGCGCGGGCGATCTCCAGCCGGGCCTGCAACCCGCGCACCACGACGTAGCTATCCGCCACTTGCGCCGCGACCGCCAGCCGCGCCGCCACCGCGCCTGCCTCGGAGCCCTGATAGCTGTCAGCCGCCGCCTCCCGCCCGCGACGCAGGCCGCCGAAGATGTCGATTTCCCAACTGGCGGTCAGGTCGCCCTCATAGGAATTGGTGGCGCGCGGGAAACCGAGTTCGCGCCCGGCGATGCCCAACGGCACGTCCTGTGACGTTTCGGCCCGGCCCGCCGAGGCCTGCACCCCGCCGGAGGGCAATAGCGCCGCCGTCGCGGCATTGAGCCCGGCCTTGGCCTGGCCGACGCGGGCAAGTGCCTGGGCGATGTCGAGGTTGTTGGCCTCGGCCTCGTCGATCAGGCGGGTCAGGAGCGGATCGTGGAAGCCTTCCCACCAGAGCGCCAGATCGGCCGGCTGGGCCGCTTCGCGCGCGGCAACCTCGGCGGTGCCGATGAAGTGATCCGGCGCGTTGACCGCCGGGCGCACGTAGTTCGGCCCGACCGCGCAGCCGCCAAGCGCCAGCGCCAGGGCAAGCGATACCGGGGAGGAAGAGGGAATACGCATGGTCGATCTCGATCCTCAAGCGGTGCTGACAGGGTGAGGGTCCGCATGGGCCTTCGCAGTGACCAATGTATGATTGGGTCATAAATAGTCAACTCTGCAAAAGTGTTTGCGCGACGGATTTCCCAGCCACGGGTTCAGACATCCTGGGGCGGCGGCATGAGGTGATAAATAATATAGATTATAATCAATTTATTAAATGCCATTACGCCAAAGGCCGGCCCCCTTCCGAAATCGGCTCATTCTCCTGGAATGTCGCCCAAACGGGTACGGCCCCCACGCTTTTTCAAGCCACACGGTCGGCCTGGAGTTTGTGACCAATTGACAAATGAGTCACAAACTCCCAATTGCTCACCTCTCACGGGAGGAACCCCATGCCTGCGTCACATCACCCGACCCGCATCCGGATCTTAGCCATCGCCAGCATGCTGGCCCTCGCCGCGTGCAGCCATGAGGCCCCGGACCCGCGCACCGGGCCGGCATTGGTCGAGGCCACCAGCCTGTCGACCGGCACCGCCGGGAACGAAACGAGCTTCACCGGCGTCGTTTCGGCGCGCGTCCAGAGCGATCTGGGCTTTCGCGTGGCCGGCAAGGTCATCGAACGCCTCGTCGATGCCGGGCAGACCGTGCGCAGGGGCCAGCCACTGATGCGGATCGACCGCACCGATTATGCCCTCGGCGCGACTGCCGCATCGAACACCGTCGCTGCGGCACAGGCCCACGCCTTGCAGACCGCCGCCGACGAGCGCCGCTATCGCGATCTGGTCTCGGCGGGTGCCGTGTCGGCCTCGCGCTACGATCAGGCAAAGGCCGATGCCGATGCCGCGCGTGCCCAGCTATCCGCCGCACTGGCGCAGGCCAATGTGGCGCGCAACGAGGCCGGGTACTCGGTGCTGGTCGCCGATGCCGATGGCGTTGTCGTCGAGACGCTGGCCGAGCCGGGGCAGGTGGTGTCGGCAGGGCAGGTGGTGATCAAGCTGGCCCATGCCGGCCCGCGTGAGGCCACCGTCAGCCTGCCCGAAACCGTGCGCCCACCGCTGGGTTCAACCGCGCGCGCGGTGCTGTTCGGCGGCGTCGGTGCGACCGGCACTGCGCGGCTGCGCCAGCTCTCCGACGCCGCCGATCCGCAGACACGCACGTTCGACGCGCGTTATGTGCTCGAAGGTGCGGCGGCCAATGCGCCGCTCGGCTCGACCGTCAGCATCGCCGTGGCCGATCCCGCACAGGGCAGCGATGGCCACGATGTCCCGCTCAGCGCGCTGATCGACGCGGGCCACGGCCCCGGCGTCTGGGCGATCATCGAGGGTAAGGCCGGCGCGACGGTGCACTGGGTACCGGTCCATGTCACGGCCCTCGGCGAGGAAACCGCGACGGTTTCGGGCACGCTCGCCCCCGGTCAACGCTTCGTCGCGATGGGCGCGCATACCCTCCATGAAGGTCAACCGGTGGTCGCCACCACCACCCGGCTGGGAGCCGTGCAATGAACGCCGAGACCCAGCCCCGCGCGCGCGGGGGATTTAACATATCCGCACTGGCGGTGAAGGAACGCTCGGTCACGCTCTTCGTGATCATCCTGATCGTCGTCGCCGGCCTGTTTTCCTTCAACAAGCTCGGCCGCGCCGAGGACCCCAGTTTCACCATCAAGCAGATGACGTTCTACACCGTCTGGCCCGGCGCCACCCCGCAGGAGATGCAGGACCAGGTCGCCGAACCGCTGGAAAAGCGGATGCAGGAATTGAAGTGGTACGACCGCACCGAGACCTTCACCCGCCCGGGCCTTGCCTTCACCACGGTGACGCTGCGTGACAACACCCCGCCCAAGGAGGTGCAGGAGGAGTTCTATCAGGCGCGCAAGAAGATCGGCGATGAGCAACTGAAGCTGCCGCAAGGCGTGCTCGGCCCGTTCATCAACGATGAATATTCCGATGTCACTTTCGGGCTCTATGCGCTGAAGGCGCACGACGTGCCGCAACGCATCCTCGTGCGCGAGGCCGAGGCGCTGCGCGAGCGGTTGCTCGGGGTGCCCGGCGTCAAGAAGGTCAACATCATCGGCGAGCGGCCCGAGAAGATCTTCGTCGATTTCAACCAGCCGAAGCTGGCGGCGCTGGGCATCCCGGTGCAGCAGATCTTCCAGGCGCTGAACGACCAGAACGTGATGACCCCCGGCGGCGCGATCGAGACGCGGGGCCCGACGGTCTATGCCCGCTTCGACGGCGGTTTCGACGAACTGCGCAAGATCAGCGATACTCCGATCACCGCCGGCGGCAAGACCGTGCGTTTGGCCGACATCGCCCAGGTCCATCGCGGCTACGAGGATCCCGCCACGTTCCTGGTGCGCAATCAGGGCGAGCCGGCGCTGCTGCTCGGCGTGGTGATGAAGGATCGCTACAACGGCCTGCAACTCGGCAAGGATCTGGAGGCCGAGGCGGCGAAGATCCAGCAGGGCCTGCCCGCCGGCGTCTCGCTGACCAAGGTGACCGATCAGGCGGTGAACATCAAGGAATCGTACAACGAATTCATGGTGAAGTTCTTCGTCGCGTTGGCTGTGGTGGTCGCGGTCAGCCTCGTCAGCCTCGGCTGGCGGGTGGGGCTGGTGGTGGCGGCGGCGGTGCCGCTGACGCTGGCCGGGGTCTTCGTGATCATGCTGGCCACGGGGCGCGATTTCGATCGCATCACGCTGGGGGCGCTGATCCTCGCGCTGGGCCTGCTGGTCGACGATGCGATCATCGTCATCGAGACCATGGTGGTCAGCATGGAGGAAGGCCACGACCGCATCTTCGCCTCCGGCCGGGCGTGGCAGACGACCGCGGCGCCGATGCTGGCGGGCACATTGGTGACGGCAATCGGGCTGATGCCGGTGGGCTTCGCGCAAAGCACGGCGGGCGAGTATGCCGGCAACATCTTCTGGGTGGTGATGTTCGCGCTGCTGACCTCGTGGGTGGTGGCGGTGGCCTTCACGCCCTACATCGGCGTCAAGCTGCTGCCGGCGATCCGGCCGATCGTCGGCGGGCACGCGGCGATCTATGGCACCCCCAACTACCAGAAGCTGCGCCGGGTGATCGCGCGTACCATTGCCCGTCGCAAGACGGTGGTGGCCGGCGTGGTCGCGATCTTCCTCGTCGCTTTCCTCGGCCTGGGGCTGGTGCGGCAGCAGTTCTTCCCCACCTCGGATCGGCCCGAGGTCATGCTGGAGGTGCAATTGCCCGAGGGCAGTAGCATCAACCAGACCCAGAAGGACGTCGTCACCGTCGAGAACTGGCTGAGGACCCAGCCCGAGGCCAAGCTGGTCACCAGCTACATCGGCCAGGGCGCGCCGCGGTTCTACCTCGCGATGGCGCCCGAATTGCCCGATCCGGCGTTCGCCAAGATCGTGGTCCTGACCCCCAGCGAGGCCGAGCGCGAAACCCTGATCGGCAAGGCCCGTGCCGCCGCCGCGCATGGTCTGGCGCCCGATGCCCGCATCCGCGCGACCAAGCTGGTGTTCGGCCCCTATTCGCACTTCCCGGTGTCCTTCCGGGTGATGGGGCCCGAGGAAGGCCAGGTCCGCGCCATCGCTGCCCGATTGGAGACGCTGATGCTGGCCAACAAGGGCCTGCGCCAGGTCAACACCGATTGGGGCGAGCGCGCGCCCACCGCGCATTTCGTGCTCGATCAGGACCGGTTGCACGCCATCGGCCTCTCCTCGCACGATGCGGCGCTGCAACTGCAGTTCCTGCTGACCGGGGTGCCCGTCACCACTGTCCGCGAGGATATCCGGCAGGTCGAGGTCGTCGCCCGCTCGGGCGGCAGCGATCGGCTCGATCCGGCCAAGCTGCATGCGTTTACCCTGGAAGGCACCAATGGCCAGCGCATCCCGCTCGACCAGATCGGCCACATCGACGTGCGCGACGAGAACCCGATCATGCACCGCCGCGATCGCATGGTGACGATCACCGTGCAGGGCGACGTTGCCGACAATCTCCAGCCGCCCGATGTCGCCAACAGCGTGATCCGCGACATGCAGCCGCTGGTGAAGAGCCTGCCCGACGGCTATCGCATCGAGACGGGCAGTGCGCTGGAGGAATCGGCCAAGGCCAATGTGGCACTGGCGGCGGTGTTCCCGGTGATGATCCTGCTGATGATGCTGGTGATCATCTTTCAGGTCCGCTCGATGTCGGCGATGGCGATGGTGCTGCTCACCGCGCCGCTGGCGCTGGTCGGGGTGGTGCCGACACTGCTGATCTTCCACCAGCCGTTCGGTTTCAACACCATCCTCGGGGTGATCGCGCTGGCCGGGATCATCATGCGCAACACGCTGATCCTGATCGGCCAGATCCACGCCAACGAGGCCGCCGGTTACAGCCCCTATCACGCCGTGCTGGAGGCCACCGTGCAGCGCGCAAGGCCGGTCATCTTGACTGCGCTGGCGGCGGTGCTGGCGTTCATCCCGCTGACGTTCTCGGTGTTCTGGGGGTCGCTGGCCTATACGCTGATCGGTGGGACCATTGGGGGCACGGTGCTGACGCTGATCTTCCTGCCGCCACTCTATGCGCTGTGGTTCCGCATCAATCCGCCGGCGGCGGAGACCGGCGCCGAGCAGGCATGACCTATATGTCCGATAACCCATGCGGTCACTGTTTGCAGAACGCTTCGGGCGACCTATATTGGAATTCATGATGACCGCTGCCGAGCCCGCCCCATCCGTCACCACCGTGCGCGAGGCCGAGCCATCGGTCCGGACGCAACTGATCGACGCGGCAGCGATCTATTTCAGCCGCTATGGCTATGCCAAGACGACCCTTGCCGAGCTGGCCAAGGAGGTCGGCTTTTCCAAAAGCTACATCTACCGTTTCTTCAAATCGAAGCAGGAAATCGGCGAGGCCATCTGCGCCATCACCCTGCAGAAGATCGCCGACCACATCCAGCGCGAGGCGATGTCCGCCGACTATCCGACCGACAAATTGCGGCGTACGATCAGGATTATCGCCGCCGATGGGGTCGAGACGTTCTTTCATGATCGCAAACTGCACGACATCGCCGCGGCGTCCGCCGACGAGGGCTGGGGATCGTCGCAGGCGTATAAACAGGCGATCGCCGGGATCCTGCGCCAGATCCTGATCGAGGGGCGCGAAGCCGGCGAGTTCGAGCGCAAGACGCCGATCGATGAAACCGTGCGCGCGATCCTGTTGGCGATCAGCCCGTTCATGGATCCGCGCGCGTTGCAGCACAATCTCGACCGGGTGCCCGAGGGGGTGCCCGAACTGACCAGCCTGATCCTGCGCAGCCTCGCGCCCTGAGCCTGACCAGCGGGGCGCTTGGTCACCGGCGGTACGGTGGCGCCCAAGGCCACTGTACCGCCGCAACCGGGACCTGTTCTGGCGCGTCGCTTCAGTCGATGGCGTGGACCATGCCAGCCATCTGGGCCTGCACGCCCGCCGGATCGGCGCGGAACGCAGTGGCCAATTGCCGGGAGAGTTCGCCGGGGTAGACGTCCTCGACCCCGGCCTCGATCGCATCGAGCGTCTCGCCGGCAACGACCTGCGGGGTCAGGCGCGGTTCGGGGAGCGCCGCACCCATTGCGGTGTCGACCTGCACCGGCATCACCGCCAGCACTTGCGCCCCGCGTGCGCTGAGCTCGGCGCGCAGCGTCCGGGTAAGGGACAGCGCCGCCGCCTTCGATGCCGAATACGTGCCCGCGACCGGCAGAGTCACGTGCGAGAGCATGGACAGCACGTTGACGATCGCGCCGCCGGCCTGGAACGCGGGCGTATGGCGAAAGGCCTGAACCACCGCCAGCGGGCCGAAGTAGTTGACCTCCATTTCGCGGCGCGCGTTCGCGGCGGAATCGGTCGACAGGACGCCGGAAAACGTGGCGGTGCCGGCGTTGTTGATGAGAATGTTGACGTCCTTGGCGATCTCGGCGGCGCGCGCCACCTGTGCGGCATCGGTCACATCGAGTTCGACCGCCACGTAGGCATCGGACTCGCCGAGCAATCCGGCAAGCGAGGCGGTATCGCGCGCCGCCAGATAGACCTTGGCCGCGCCGCGCGCCACCAGCGCACGCGCATAGGCCTCGCCGATCCCGCGGTTGGCACCGGTCACCAGAGCTATAGAGCCTGCAATGTTCATGTCGATCTCCATCGGGTTTGCAGCGACCGGGATCGTCCCTGCCGCTTTTTGATTATGACTGCAATGATTGATAGATTGCACGCATAATGATTAAGGTCAAGCCGGCGCCGACGATTCGCTGGCATCGGTCTGCACCGGACAATGCGCTGGCTTGGCCTCGGCCGCTGCGGATGTTATCGTTATACCTGCAATCAAACGTGCCCATCTGGAACCGCCATGAAAGTCAGCAAAGCCAAAGCTACCGAAAACCGCGACGCGATCCTGCGTGCAGCCGCCGCCGGCATCCGCGAACACGGCTTCGATCAGACCAGCGTCGCCGAGGTGGCGCGCGCCGCCGGGCTGACCCATGGCGCGCTCTACGCCCACTTCAAGTCTAAGGAGGCACTGGCCGCCGAGGCCACCGCCGCTGCTTTCTCGGAGACCTTGGGGGTGTTCGCGGATGTCGGCGCGGCGGAATTTCTCGCCCGCTACCTGTCGCCCGCGCATCGCGATCACCCCGCGCAGGGCTGCCCCAATGCCGCGCTGGCCACCGAGGTCTGGCGCCAGTCGGCCGCAACCCGCACCGCCTTCGCCGAGGGGATGGCGCAATTCATCGAACGGGCCGCGCAGGCCTTCGCCCCGGGCGACGAGCCCCAGGCAAAGGATCGCGCGACCATGATCTTCGCGGCGATGGTGGGGGGCTTGGCGCTGTCACGCGCGATTCGCGATGTCGATGGTGCCGCCTCCGACGACATCCTGCGCGCGGTCGCGAGCCAGTTGCAGACGCTGCTTTAACGCGGCTGGGTCATCGCGCGCGGATCGACAATGCGGTCGAAATCCTCGGCCGAAACCGCGCAGAGCGCGAGCGCCGCCTCGCGCAGCGACAGGTCATGCACCTGTGCATGGTGGGCAATCGCCGCCGCCTTGTCGTAACCGATCGCCGGGACCAGCGCCGTCACCAGCATCAGCGAGCGCTCGACAAAGGCGGCGATGCGGGCGCGGTCGGGCTCGATCCCGGCGACGCAGTAGCGGTTGAAATTGCCGCAACCATCCGCCAGCAACGTGATCGACTGCATGATGTTGTGGATGATCAATGGCTTGTAGGCATTCATCTCCAGCATGCCGCCGGCCCCGCCCATGCCCACGGCGAGATCGTTGGCCATGACCTGGATCGAGATCATCGTGATCGCCTCGATCTGGGTGGGGTTGACCTTGCCGGGCATGATCGAGGAGCCGGGCTCGTTTTCGGGCAGGATCAGTTCGGCGATCCCGGCGCGCGGCCCGCAGGCGAGCAGGCGGATATCATTGGCGATCTTGCCGACCGAAACCGCCAAAGTCCGCAGTGTGCCGGAGAGGTGGACCAGCGCATCGTGCGCGCCCTGCACGGCGAATTTGTTGGGGGCGCTGACGAACGGCAGCCCGGTGAAGCGCGCCAGTTCCGCAGTGGCCGCCTCGGCAAAGCCGGGCTCGGCGTTGATCCCGGTGCCCACCGCCGTGCCGCCCAGCGCCAGTTGGCACACCCCCGGCAAGGCTGCCTCGACCCGGGCGATGCCATCGCCCAGCATCACCGCATAGCCCGACCACTCCTGCCCCAGCGTCAGCGGTGTCGCGTCCTGCATGTGGGTGCGCCCGATCTTGACGATATCGGCCCAGGCATCGGCCTTGGCAGTGATCGCATCGCGCAGGCCCGTTACCGCCGGCACCAGATCGCGCACCACCCCCAGCACCGTGGCGATCGCCATGGCCGTCGGGAAGCTGTCGTTCGAACTCTGCGCCATGTTGACGTGATCGTTGGGGTGCAGCGGGGTCTTGCTGCCCAGCGGGGTGCCGGCGATCTGGCTGGCGCGGTTGGCGATCACCTCGTTGACGTTCATATTGAACTGGGTGCCGCTGCCGGTCATCCACACGTGGAGCGGGAATTCTCTGGCGTGCTGGCCGGCCAGCAACTCGTCGCAAACCTGCACGATCAGCGCGGTGGGTTCAGCATCCAATCGCCCGCTGGCGCCGTTGGCGATGGCGGCGGCGCGCTTGATCAGGGCGAAGGCGCCGATCATGGCGCGCGGCATCAGTTCGGCGCCGATGCTGAAGTGTTCGAGGCTGCGCTGGGTCTGTGCGCCCCAAAGGCGATCGGCGGGCACCTGTACCGCGCCCATGCTGTCGTGCTCGATGCGAAAATCCTGCATGGTCGTCTGTCCCAGATGGTGCCCGTCCAACATAGGTACGGTCGGCGCGACCTGCATATATATCTTGGTATGCATCGCCGCCGGCTAGGCGCGAGGCGCGGCGCGCAGGTTCTTGCGCAATGTGGTGATCTCGCGCTGCAGCCGCGCGAGATCCGCGTGTGTCATCCCGGTGGCCGCGAGCACGCAAGCGGGCAGATGCCCGGCTGCGTCCTGTAATGCCGCGCCCGCCGGGGTCAGGCCTACGCGTACCTGGCGTTCATCGCTGCGATCCCGCGCGCGGATGACGAGCCCGTTCGCCTCCAGCCGCTTGATCAGCGGAGTCAGCGTGCTCGATTCGAGGAACAGCGTCTCGCCGAGGTCGCCGACGGTCTGGTCATCGCGCGCCCAGAGCGAGACCATCACCAGATACTGCGGATAGGTCAGCCCCAGCGGATCGAGCAGCGGCTTGTAGACGCGGTTGAACGCGTGCGCGGTGGAATAGATGCCAAAGCACAGCAGGTCGCTGGTCTGGGGGAAGGGGGGCGGGGTGGTTGCGGTCATGGCGGTGTCCTTGGCTGTGACCCGGATATAAATCGCGCACGATCTTATCGCAAGGTGTTGACAGCGGCGAGGGCACGGCGCATATGAGTCGTACACGATTTAATCGTGCAAATATTCCTCCCCCCACCCCGAAAGGAACCGCTCATGTCCGTCCAAGTCCTCTATCAGACCTCCGCCCGCGCCACCGGTGGCCGCGATGGCCGCTCCGCCACGCTGGACGGCGCCGTCGATGTGAAGCTGACCACGCCCAAGGAACTCGGCGGTGCCGGCGGTGAAGGCGCCAACCCCGAGCAATTGTTCGCCACCGGCTATGCCGCGTGCTTCCTCAGCGCGATGAAGTTCGTGGCCACGAAGCTGGCGGTCAAGGTTCCCGCCGACGCGACGGTGACCGCCACGGTCGGCATCGGCCCGCTCGGCGACGGGTTCGGGCTGGCGATCGCACTTGAGGTCGCGCTGCCGGGGATCGCGCGCGATGCGGGCGAGGCGCTGATCGCGCGTGCGCACGAGGTGTGCCCCTACTCGAACGCCACCCGCAACAATGTCGATGTCAAGCTGACGCTGGCCTGATGTTTGCGCCATGCGTGCGTCCGCCCCGACGCACGCATGGCGCGCCGCATATCGCGAACTGGCGGCAGCTCGAGCCTATCGCTGCCCAGCCGGTTTTGCATAGAATCGCTGCAACGCGGCCCGCATCGTCGCGATGCGCTGCGTATCTGCGGGCGCCGCCGCATGAGCTTCGCGCGCCATCCGCGTCAGATCCGCTTCCAGCGCGGGCAGATCGATCTGGGTAAGCGCTCCCGATGCCACGATCTGGCGACCCCCTGCCCACACCGAGACAACGTGCCGGTTCTGACCGCGCCCCAGCAGCATCGCGACCGGATCGGGATCATCCACCAGACTGTCCCGCGCCAGCGCCGCGAAATCGAGCGCCACCAGATCCGCCGGTGCGCCGATGGCGATCCGCCCGCCTCCGTCCGGCCCCAGCGCGGACATGCGGCCGGTTTCAAAGGCCCCCTGCAGCACCCGTCGCGGATCCAGCCCGACGCCCAACGGCGCGCCCTGGGCGGCGGCATGCCAGGCCAGCCGCAATTCGCGCAGCATGTCTTCATCGTCGTCGAGCGCCATGCCATCGAGCCCGAACGCGACGCGCACCCCCGCCGCCAGCATCTCGGCGACGCCCGGCCAGCCCGAACGTAGCCGCAAGTTGGACGAGAGGTTGACTGAGACCGTCACCCCGCGCCGGGCCAACAACGCGATCTCCGCCGGCGTCAGCCAGACGGCATGCGCCACCGTCAGGCGATCGTTCAACAAGCCCAGATCATCGAGCCAAGCCAGCAGCCCCATGGGATAGGCTCGCGCGGCCCACTCCGCCTGCGCCTGCGTCTCCAGCACATGCATGTGGACCCTGCGGTTTTCGCGCGCGGCGGCGACAGCGATCGCCCGCAGCGTCTCGGGCCGGGCCCATTGCGGCGCCACCGGGTGGTATTGCAGGCGAAAGCCGCCGTGTTCGAACGCCTTGGCCTGCTCGAACAGCGCCATGTTGGTGGCCGCATCGCGCATCCCTGCGCCCGATGCCAGCACATCGGCGCGCAGCTCCGCCGGGACCAACGCCGCGAATCGCTCCAGATCGTCATAGACCAGCGGGTTGCGATCGAAGAACGGCCAGCCGAACGCCACCTGCACCCCCACGTCGCGCGCCGCGCGCGATACCGCTTCGGCCTCGGCCAGCAACACGCGCCCATCCTGCGTGTTGTGACAATGGTTGACGACGCTGATGCCCGCCCGCGCCAGCCGCCCCAGTGCCACCGCCGCGTTCAGCCAGGGATCGACCCGGGGCACCCGCCCCAGATCCGGCAGCCAGGTCTCCAGCGACTGGTCCGCCACCCCGCAGGCCAGTGTCCGCAGGCCCCGGCCATGATCATGTGCATCGCTCAGCGCCGGCATCACCAGCAGTCGCGCCTCCTCCGGCGTGAGTGCGCCGGCGGCGACCGGGGCGATCGCGGCAATCCGCCCTGCGGCGTCGATGCGAATCTCGCTCGGCCCCAGCGGCACTGCATCCGCAGCCGGCAACACACGGCCGGCGCGCAGCACGGACAGGGCAGGGGCATTCATCGGCACAGCTCCTTGGCGGTGGGTCGGCAGCATGGCTTAGGACGCCGGCGCCGCGCCAGGTGTTGTCGGATTGTCCTCTGTCCGCCGCCCAGATCGCAACACCTGGCGCCGCCGCTCAGAATTGGCAACAGGTTGGTGCGCTCGTTGCAATGGTGCGATCGGCAAAATTTGTCTTTGTTGGTGCAACCACCGGCGCGCCGGGCGGACCGAGCAGGGCGGCGCCCGCCCAAGGGCGTCAGCCGACGATGAGGAAGTCCACGCGGGCAACGATAACACACGCGACGTGGCGCGGCGGGAGGGACCCGAGAGGTCCAAAAAGGACAAAGGTCACACCCAAGGGGGTTTTGCGTCATGTCATCTCTTATTCGGTTTTCTGCATTGCCATCCCGGACCATCGGCCGGCGCGCCGCGTTGGCGCTGTCCTGCGCGGCACTCGCTCTGGCGGCTCAGGCCAACATCGCCCGTGCCGCCGATGCGCCAGCCGTCGTCCCCACCGTCGAAGCCGGCAGCGATGGCACGATCTACGTCACCGCCCAGCGCCGCGCCCAGGCGCTGAAGGACGTGCCGCTCTCGGTCGAAAGCCTCGGCCGCAAGGAGATGGACCAGGAAAGCATCCGCAGCATCAACGATCTGTCGCGGCTGGTGCCGGCGTTGACGTTCGCGCCTTCGGCCGGCGTCACGGCAAACAACGGCTCGAACATCTCGATCCGCGGGCTGTCCTCGGATGTCGGGTCGGCCACCACCGCGATCTACATCGATGATACCCCGATCCAGATCCGCAATGTCGGCTACTATGGCGGCAATCCCTATCCCAAGGTGTTCGATCTCGATCGGGTAGAGGTGCTCTATGGTCCGCAGGGCACCCTGTTCGGCGCCAGTGCCGAAGGCGGCGCAGTGCGCTTCATCACGCCGGGCCCCAATTATGACAAGCTGAGCGTCTACGCCCGCGACCAGATCTCGTTCACCAAGGATGGCGCGCCCAGCTTCGAGACCGGCCTTGCCGTCGGCGCCCCGATCACCGACAACCTCGCCTTCCGCGTCAGCGGCTGGTATCAAGGCCAGGGCGGCTATATCGACCAGATCGCGCCCGGCACCGGCGCCACAGTCAAAAAGGACGTCAATTCCAGCAATTCCGAAGTGGTGCGTGCGGCATTGGGCTGGAAACCGGCCGCCAATCTGACCATCACGCCCAGCTTCTATTATCAGCGCGTGCATCAGGATGCCCGCGACGATTATTGGGAGGGTTACGGCAACGCCACCTCGGGCAACTACGTCACCGGGGTCAACGCGGTGGAGCCGAGCACCGATCACTTCTATCTGCCGGCCTTCAAGGTGGATTGGGGGATCGCGCACAACATCTCGCTGATCTCGAACACGTCGTATTTTTATCGTCAGCAGAAGCAGACGCTGAACTATGGCACTTATTTCTCGGCCTTGCGTTCAGGGAACCCGTTCGGGACATACACCAACAAGGATCTGGCCAACGCCGAAGATTTCCTGACGGTCAGTCAGAAAAATTTCGTGCATGAAACGCGCCTGCAGTCCTATGGCAACAAGATCGTCGATTGGTCGGCCGGGGTTTACTACGCGACGACGCATCAGAATTTCGGAAACTACACCGAATCCGGGCGTTTCCCCGGCGTTCTGGTCAGCGGCCACCCGCAATATGACAACATCTACAGCTATGTGAACCTCGTCCAGGCCAACGACGAACAAATCGCGGGCTACGCCAGCGTGGACGTGAAGCCCACGTCGAAGCTGACCCTGACAGGGGCCGTGCGTTACACGCATGACACGTTCGATTTTACCAACACCAACGACGGCCCGACCGTCGCCGATGTCCGGACCGTCACGTCCGAAAGCATGAAGCAGGGGGCATGGACGCCCAAGTTCGGCATCACCTACAAGATCACGCCGGATCACATGGTCTATGTCTCGGCGACCAAGGGCTTCCGCCCGGGTGGTGCGCAGGCGCCGATCGAAAGCGACCTGTGCGCGGGCGACCTCAAGACGCTTGGCCTCACCACCAGTCCCAGCGGCTATGGGCCGGACTCGCTGTGGTCCTATGAGGCGGGCACGAAGGACAGCTTCCTCGGCGGCCGCCTGAGCATGGGCCTCAGCGCCTACCTGATGAAGTGGAAGAACATCCAGCA